>Ga0307379_10003074_pt1 | contig 24318 bp, 23 predicted proteins | sample UN2MG_FD_202237 | JGI IMG/M metagenome (GOLD analysis project Ga0307379, IMG submission 202237) | Soil microbial communities from Risofladan, Vaasa, Finland - UN-2 | ecosystem: Environmental > Terrestrial > Soil > Coastal area > Acid sulfate soil | place: Finland: Risofladan, Vaasa | collected...
CGGGTAACGTCGCCATAGTCGAAGACGGCCTCCATCGCCAGTCGCGCGGCCTTCTGCGCCGCCATACCTCGCTCAGTGTGGTAGAGGAAGACCGCCATCTTCGCTGACAACTCCGAGAACTCATAGGTAGCCGCGGCCTTTTCTGCTACTGTTCCGGCACCCTTCCATATGCTCCCAACGGTTGCCTCAAGCGCGTTGCCCGCCCCCATCCCCAATTCTGCCTGACGGAACGTCGCCTGGAAGCCCGCGTGTAGTTGGCGTGCCCGTAGGAATGCGGCGGTTTCACCACGCACGGCTGCCGCACCCTTGGCAAGGTATTCGGGAACATAAGCCGCGTCGATCTTTCCTGCGATGTACGTCATACCCGCGTTCGTCAAGGCGTTCCGACTCTGCGTCGGGACGTTGAAGATGGTGTGCAGGGCTTTCCAGGGACCGATGATGCTCGTATACCAGCCCGTCACCTCGCCGGCGCGTGCCGGAAGACCATAGGACACCAACCGGGCGATCCTGCTCTCCCATCCAGCCCCCTCGACACCCGGCATCCCGAGGTGTGCCGCCAACCAGCGCGGGATATAAGTGCTATCCCTTAGCCTCCCCCATCGCTCCGACTCCGGGACCTTTACGAGTTGCCTCTGCTCGGCGGCCCCCATCTGTCCGAACTGCTTACTGGACACCCCGAACTTCCGAGAGAATTGACGCATTCGGAAAGCCTCGGAGGTGGATACCGCGGCCATGCGTTCTCCGATGGCGACGCGCTCGGGTACGGCCAACTCGCCAAGTTCCCGCTTCACCCCCGGCGTTAGGGACTGGCGCTTCATTCCCAGTTTCCGCGAAACGCCTTGTCCCGGACCTGCGTAAAAGGCTCGCTTGTTCGCATTCAGGCGCTCAAGGTCTGCCGCAAGTGCTGGAGACGCCGGCCTGATAACCTCGTCGATGTACTCCTGCGGATGAATGTCTCGCGCGAACCCGCGCCAGACATGGTACTTGCCGTACTTCTCCACCTGCCCCGGTGCGAGTGCGCCGTGCTCTACCGCCCTCCGGGCGCGCTCCGATGCCATACGCTGAAGCTCATCCATCGCGCCGGCCACATCATCGGCAATGTCTTTCCCTGCCACCTTCTCGATGCGCCTGATGGCCTGCGCCTGCCACTCCGCTGCTGCCGCCTGCGCCTTATTGGTGGCCCCCCTCTCTGCCAAATCCCGAATCGCCGCTATCCCCCGCGGTCCCGGCATCCTGCGCGCTAGAACCTGCCCTCGCCTTGCCCCCAAATCCTGCGCCTTCTGGATAAGCGACTCCATGCGTGCTGTTGCTGCTTCAGCCTGTTCCTGTGCCGTTACTGCCCTCCGCCGCACCCTCTCTGCCGCGCTCATCGGCTGTTCTTCGACGAGTTTGGGACCGGTGCGGGTAGTTATCGCACCACGGAATTCTCCCTCGCCCGTTGCCCCAACGTGACGTGTGAACGCCGTCTCCTTGACCGCGCCCTCTTCGGGGAAGGTGGGTCTACCAAACTCAGGCTTTCTACCCGCTGCCTTCGGTCGGGGCATGGGTGCCCGCGCACCGCCCTCCTCAAGTTGCTGGGCGCGCTTTGTGAGGTCCCGCACTTTCGCCGTCTGTCGCTTCACATCTCGTCGCGCCCTCAGCGTCTCTGCCCGCAGCGCCTTGAATTCCTTGGTGGCAACGTCGCCCGCTTCGCCAAAGGCGTCATCCATCGCCTGCTCCAGGCCGCGCTGGGTGTAGTTGACGTACTTCTCATGGACCTGGGTGCGAGTGACGAGATTCTTCAGGGGGGCAGATATGGCCGCGATCTTGCGGCGCGCCTCCTGCTCTATCCGACGCACCGGCGCAAGCACCTGACGATACGTCTTCTGCGCCCGCCCGAGCTGGGGAATCTTCTCTAATGCCGCACCTACGGCTGGTGCCGCCCGCCCCACGATAGGCCGCAAGGCTGCGCCCGCCAACCTCTGTGGACCGCCGCCGGTGATGATGTCCCCCGCCAACCCAATCCCCTCGGTCGCCCAGGGGTGTTCTTGCCCGAACTCCGGCGATATGCTGCGGACAACATCGCTTCCGTATGTCTTCTGCTTTATGCCCCGAAGAAGATCGCGGCCGACTTCAGGGATGGCTTCCCGTGGGTCCCAAGAGGGTCTCTGTGTTCCCGCCGCGTATCTCCGCTGACGCTCGATCCCGCCCTTCACCAATGAGGGAATGACGGAGAATGGAATCATCGCCGTGTCCAGCACGTCCTGAAGCGTGCCGCCGGAGAAGATCTTCGCCTTGCGGGGGGCGCCAAACTCCTTCGCCCACGCGTCCCCATAATCCGACGTAACGGGACCGGCGGCTGGCCTATCATTGAACTCCTTCGCCCATGCTCGCCGATAATCGGACGCGGCCATTACTGACTAGCTCCTATCGACTGCGGATATAACAACTCCGCCCCCTTTGCTTGCCGTCGCGCACCATAGTCTATGATCTTCTTCATCGCCTGTTCCGGGGTCGCCCCCGTCATGGCCTGAAGTTTCGACACGAATGCTGCCGTGCCGTTTGCGTCAATCCACGCGTCCAACTCTGCGGTATTCTTGGGGTCGATCTTCGTTAGGGGCATACCCTTGTAGTCGGGAACCTTCGGTTTGCCGGTAGAGTACGCGTCCTTGGGGCGATGAGCCTTGCCCTGTATCTTTTCCCAGACCGCAATCTGCGCGTTCGCCTCGTCGAGGCTCCTCTGCGCCGCTTCGCGCTCCGGGCCAGGGGGTAGTCCTGGTGTCCTGGTTTCAGTCGGCGGCCCATTGGGGTCTAGCGGATTTGGCTTCAGCGTCGTACTGCCACTCAATAGGTCCCCCAAGCTTCCTCGTAGCGCATAGTATCGCTGCATTTCTACTGGGATGCCGATACTAGCCCCGCCATCCGCACCCCTGCCCCCCGCCGACACCCGCGTTCGCGCCATAGCCGCCCCACGCTCCGCCACGTTCTGTCCGGCTTGCCACTCCCGCTGCAAGACGTCTTCGCGATGCTGCCAATCCATCCTCAGTTTGGCGGCGTTGTTCTCGTGCTCGCGACCCTTCTGGTTTTCGCCCGCCTGAAATGCCCGATCCGCCTTCGCTTCCTCCGAGCGAATCTTCGCCTGAATGCTGACGAGTTTCTTGTCGCGACCAAACTGCGCCTCCGCCGCCTGCGTATCCAGTTCAAACTCGTACTTCATCAGGTCCCGGCGTTCAGTGCGGGCTTCGCTCCTCACCGTGGCTTCGTGTTCGCGTTGCTCCCGCACCATGCCCTTCTCGTGGACCCGCCCCTTCGCCGCCATGAGTTCCCGGTGGCCCATCTGCTGCCGCAGTTGCCGGTCGACATCCATTCTGCCTTCACGTCGCTGCACGTCCTGGCGGTACTCACCTCGCCGCTTCTCCATCCCCTGGGCGCGGCCGCCCGCGTAACCGGCCACCCCCTGCAATACACCCCGGTTCTTTGCTAATGCACCATAGATAAGAGCAGCCATCGCCAACTTATCCATCGACCCCACACCCTCTTGTGGCCGCTGAATAGGAGGGAACTGATTGCTGGTCGGCGGGGTCGCCATCATAGGCGGTGCGAGGGTCGGCGCGGGACCCTGGGGCGACATGGGGCCGGCCAGTCCCGCACCGATAGCCGGACTAGGCCCCGCCACCGGAGGTATCATGGGGCCGGGACTAGGGGGCGGCATCATGGGGGGCCGTGGCTGTCCCGCCAACCCTCCACCGATACCCCCCGGAGTCGCCCCCGCAAGTTCTCTCAGAAGGTCTTCTATGTCGATGTACTGGTCAACCGAACTCATAGTTCACTCCTATGCCATCGCCGCGATAACCGCCCCGAGTTGTGCCCAATCCGTGCCGCCGCCACCACCTTGCTGCCCAATCTGTTGTGACATCAATCCCTGTGAACCCTGGATGACGGAGAGCAACTTGTTCCATCGTTGGTTGCGGAGTTGGTCGATCAACGATAGGCGCTGTCGCATCAACTCCTGCGTATACTCGCCGCGCATCCCGCCCTGCAAGCCAGCGGAAATGCTCGAATCGCCCAACCCCCTCTCGCCCAGGGCGGCCCCGCCTTCCAATAACATCCTCTGCATCTCCGGCTCCATCGCGTCCCGCGTACTCGCCATCTGCTGGTTGAGTTGGCGGGGGTCATACCCAAGACTCGGGTCAAAGGTGGGCTGCCAGCGACCATCCTTGAACTCGAAGCCCAAGGAAGCCATCATCGCGTCAGCCGACGGGAAGCCGTACATCAACTGCGGCAGATAGGCCATCGCGTCGAGCATCGAATTGTTGTACAGGTCCCATTTGCCTTCCCATGCTCCAAAGCCATCCCCATAGAAGGGCGGCGTTTCATAGGATGCCTCCGCCGTTCCGCCGCCCTGAGTCGATGCTGCTTGCTGTGGTTGTGGTGCCGGTGGCGTCGGCGGTGCCTGCAAGGGCTGCGGCTGTGGCGGTAGTATCGGAAGGGCCGGGGGTGCCGTTGTGCTCCTCGGCGCGGGACTCCCCAGGGTAGGCGTACTGGTCGGTGTCCTCCGCGCCGTATTGCCGAGCCACCCAAGGTCGGGTGCTGGGGCCGCCCCCGTTGCCGCGCCCCGCGGGCGTCCGCCAGAGTAGGCGCTGAGAAGATCACGCATGTAGTTTGGCATTGCTAGTTTCCCTTCGACAGTTCGATACCGACGATGCTACCGTCTATGGCGTGCGCCTCCAGGCGATTCCGCTCCTCGCTGAACCATATCTCTCCAACCCGCTTCTTCTGTCCGAACCGTGGGTTGCGCGGCACGAGCGTCTCGCCCGTGACGCGTATTTCCACGATGCCCTTCCCCGGCACGTAGCGCCTTACTATCCTCATCGCTTTGCATCCAGATAGAGTGTTAGGTCGTACAACGTCATCGCCGTCGCTGCTGTCCCGCTCACCCGTACTCCGATGTTCCGCCCCTGCGCCTTCACCCCGAACCGCGGCAGGGTTATCTGCCCATCCCTCACTGCCGTCGCTGTCGTTGTGAGTCTGCCCACCGTTCCAGCATCTACCACCGGCTCTACCGCAATCGCCCCCGCCGTCGCCGATTCCATGCCGAGGTCAACGGAGCGCAAGCGAGTGATGCGCGCCCCGTCTACTCCCATGCGTCGGCTCTCATAGAGGTGCGCGATAGGCGAAGTGCCGTCCTTCCAGGTATCGGGCGAATCATACTGCCAGAGCCGGTTCGTGCTGTTCCCTGCCCCGGTCGATACCGGCGACGCGACGATGAGCTGGTCGGTATCCCCCGCCGTCACCGCAAACCGCGGATGCTTCATCCGAACCGTGCTGTGACGGTCTGACACCCAAGAGAAGGTCGCGAAGTCGAACACCAGGACGTTGTACACCTGCCCGTCGTATGTCACATCCTCCCCGAGGAAGAGATACCAACGCCCATCCTTGACGCCCGCACTCATCTTCGTCGGGTCGGATACGGCATCGAGTATCGGCTTCACGGGTGCGCCGATGATGCTGATACCCTGGCCCTCATGTGGAACCGGGAGCCAGGTCGCCGCCTTGATCTCCGGGCCAAAGGCGTACACTTGGACGTCCCCCGCCGCCCCACCAGGCCACAGCGTCCAATCGCTGTACTCAGTGATAGCCTCCCCCGACACCGCGCCGATGGTCGAATGGACCTCAAGGATGGACATATCCTGTGCGGTGTTGCCGGTCAGGAGCGAGGTTGTGGACCGCGTAAACAGTAGGGGGTCGCTGCCATGCCTCCCGACACCAACAATCGCATGGCCCGCACCCGCCCCTGGCAGGTCTATCCAGAAGCCGTAAGACCCCCTCGCGTCCACAGGCGTGTAGCGATCGCAGTAGGTGGGTGCATCCTGGCGAGAAACCCACACCCGGTCCCGGTACTCCAATAGGTGCGCGTAGGAAGGCTTGCCGCCCGAAGTGAACGCGCCCAACCGCACATTCGTCATGGCGGCAATACCGGAATAGGTGAGGCCGTACACGCCCGACCCTGACGCCACCCGGTAGGCACTCGTCCAGAGAGCTTCGTTCCAGGCATTGTCGGTAATGTCGGAGTGATCTACCGTCACCTTCCGTTTCGTCACGCCGCCGTCGGTGAGCTTGATTGCGAAACTGCCGGTGCTGGCCGTTCCCGCCGCGTAGAACTCGACGCCCCGTGAGTATCCGCCCACTAGCACTCGGTTCATGTTCGTGACGTTCATTATGGCGTCTATTACGAACGCCGTCGGAATCGCCATCTTCGCGTCCCCCACGTCGAGACCATTCGCGTAGAGCATCCGAGAATGTCCGAACGGCGAGAGTGACTTCGCTCGCGGGGGAGGAAACGGAACGTCTGGGCTGAGGGAACCCATGTCCATATCGCCGCCGAAATCCCAGGCGTGTACGTCTACATTCACTTCTGTCGCCAATCGCCATTCTGGGGATGCGCCACCCCTGCGGTACCACCGCACTGTGTCTGCCCGAGCGTCGATGGTTCGCACGGCGGGCAACGAGACGGCTGCGGCTCGATAGGGGCCGCGTTCACACCGGATGGTGTAGACGTCCCCCAGCGGCGATTCCAGGTTGCTATCGGTATCCACGAACGACGACACATAGTCATACTCGCCGATCTGGAGGCCGTCGAAGTAGAGGTTAGAGAAGTCGCAGACGAAGGTGGCGGAGGCGTCCGTTACCACGAAGCGCGCAGAGGCGATATTCTGGCGGTCGATGTGGGGAAGACCGTCCAACATATACTGCTTGTGTTCCCACCGTCCCGTCTGGTTTATCTCTACTCCCAGGTCGCGCACGCGAGCGGAACCCAGGGAATCCATGAACTCCAACTTTAGGAATTGACTCGGGCGCGTACTCTTCACCCAAAAGTGAACCCCGCCTAGAGAAGATGTGCCGCCGGTCCCGAAGGTGTAGTAGACTTTCGCCCCCGTCGCAATGCTGGCGGTTCCCTCTATGCGCATACTGAAGAGGCTTTCCATTCCAGCGGCAGGTGCGCCAGCATTTGTTCGGATGGTGGCACTCATCCCCGACGCACTCCACGCCGCAGTGCCCCTATTGCCCTTTACCCACAAGGGGAATAGGTATGACGAAAGTATCCCTGAGTCCTCGGGGAAGTTGCCAGCATGGGGAGGTGTGCCAATAAGGTACTCGCGGGGCACTGGGGGTCGACGCTGCTTCGGGTCCTCCAGCCACGCCCAACGCGATGCACCGTGTATCCCCGGTCCGTCGATGCTCGCCGCTTCCGCTGCCGTGCCCCCCGTCACCTTCTGGAGGCGACTGCGCCCATCCGAGGCATACATCCCATCCCGCAAACCCGCCATCGCGATGTTGTTCGTGGTATCGAAAGCTCCCCCGCGGTTCGTCGCCGCCGCCGTCGTGATCTCGTAGAGGTCAACCTTCGTGGAAGCGGCCTTGGGGAAGGCGGCATAGATGTGCCGCGCCCCATCCCCCGCATACCAGATGTAGAGGCCCTTCGCGCCCGCGGTTGTGGTCGCGCCGATCACGCCCGACGTGGGAATTGCCGTCGCCCCGCCGCGCAGGTGCCAATCCTCACGAGAAACGCGCCAGTTGCGGATGATGCGATGCTCACCCCCCTGCTGCGATCTCCCAGGGGAGGCGATATTCATTCCCTTGTCGGGCCGCTCGATGGCCCACGGGTACGATCCAACTCTAACGGCCATCTAGGTTACCCTCGTCGCGGAGCTACGAGTTGCGCCCCCACGATCATCGGCCGCACCCGACGGTACTTGGTGATCCCCCGTTCGTACTCTTGATCGAAACGAATGTGTCGCTTCTCCCCCGCCGGACTCTCGTCCAGCGTTGCCAACTCGCGACACACGAAAGCCACTACGGGGCTTTCGAGCGCCGTCGCAAGTTCGCTCGTCGTGGTCTCGGCACTCAGTGCGGCGGCGTACCTGGGACCGTACACATAGATGGAACTTCCCGCCGTTGCTGGCATCGGGAAGAGTCCGAGGTTGCGCTGATCCTCGATGTACCACCGGGAGGGTGCCCCGGTCTCCGAGCGCCAGCTCTTCCCGTTCACGGCTTCGATCTTGTCCCGTGTCGATGGTTCTATCACGCGGGCGCGCAATGAGGCGCTGTTGGTGTCAGCCTCCACGCTTCGCACTCGGATGAAGTCGGTGGTGAGGGCGAATGTCCGCCCGCTCGCCGCCGCTGAGACCCCGCAAGAACCCTGGATGCACTCCGTCAACTCCGAGACCTCTCGATGTGCCCGGTCGATTTGCACGTTGAGCCAGCGGTCGTTCACCCACGCAGGGTACTCGTCGGGTAACCCGTATGTGTCAACGATCAACTGCCTGTACTGCTTCCGGTTCATTGCCATGCTAGGTCACCTTTCTGACCGACGCCAGGTTCACATATCCCTGCGCCTTCGCCTCGAAGTCGGCCGCCCGTTTCCCCTCGGCGTCGGAATCAGCGTCATGCTCTGCGAGTTTGCGGCAGGCTATGTAGACCACGCCCGGAGCGTACTCCGCACTAATCCCGCAGGCAGAAGCAGTCGCCGGCATCAGGTCCGGGACCGCCGGACCCCACAGCAATACCGAGCCCGCAGTTGCCGACATATCTGGCGGATAGAAGCCGATCCGGGTGCTGTCCTTCGTGTACCAGCGGTGCTTCTCCGGCGCGGTTCCTGTCGTCGCTTCCGAGTCTCGTATCCAGGTCGGACCCTCGCGCAAGTTCAATGCTCGCTCCGTCGTCCGCTCGATGATATTCCAGGCGGTGTCGGCCTTTGCGTATCGCAGGTGCGCGACCTTATCAACGCGGTACATGCCCGTAGGCACCGTAAGCAGTGCCTCATTGCCGCCAGTCGCATCCGGCCGGGAGCGCCGCGCCGACCCGATGACACAATCCGTCCGCAGGGCGAACTCCTGCACGGCTTCCTGTAGCGCCGTGTTGACGAAGGTGACAGTGAAGTCCGCACCGCCCGAGGCCTCGCCATAGGCGTCATAGGTGCGCGTCCGAAGTGCCGTCTTAGTGAGGGCTGTTAACGCCATTGCGGGACTCCTTTAACTTGTCCCAAATGCGACCATAGGTCGCCTGTTCCTTGGCATTGAGATTTGACCAACGACTCCCCTGGCAGATTTTTGCGAACACTCGGTCCTCTGACTTCGAGAATTTCGTCAACCCAACGATACGACTGCCCTCAACACGCGGCATGTCATCCAGTGGCAGCGGCAGGTACCGCATTACTCATCCTCGTCTTTGCAACTCGGGCGCGTGCAAATCAACACCCCTCGCTGCATCACCATCTGATCCTTGGGCCAGCGCCGCCGACATATCCCGCAGATGTTCTCCCAGGCCTTCAACGGGCCGTTGCTTCCATAAGGTGATTTAGGCATCTTCGTCCCCCGTCAGGGTCAGCCCCATCGTAAATCGGGTCGCATTGCCGTTGATGGTATAGACTGCCCGAATGAAAGGCGGCATGAAGTCTATGTACCGCTTCGCCTGTCCCGCGGTTTTGAGGGTGAAGTCCACCTGACCTGCTATCGGGCTGCGCCATGAGGTCGCGCCGGTTGACCAACACTTTACTACGGTGTACTGAGCCGTTGCGTCTGTTGGAGCGCCCTGGACCTTCACGGATAGGGCTGCGCCCGTCGCGGTGCCGCCGTTCGCGATGTAGAGGGAGACAATCCCTTTCTTCAGGCCGTACCGATTCTCCCACGAGTCCGAGTAGAACGTCTCACCCCCCGTCGATGCGGCTGTGTAGAGGGCGTACTCCAAGAGGTCATGCTTGATCGTCTTTGGCATCGCTTTCCACTCCTAGCCATCGAACACCGCACGCCTCCAACACGGCATCGACTTGGTGACCTATGGTCATGTTTTCCCAAATCCACTCGCAACCGCGAGCGGCCTTCTCTTCGCGCTCCTCTTCGTGTTCCAGGTAGTACGTGAGGCTCTCGAACAACTCATCTTCGCCGTGCCCAACCCCGAACGTGCCGTCTGGGAAGGGGTGACCCTCCGGCAACCCCTCCGTCAGCACGAACGTTCCCGCCGCCATCCCCTCGGCAAGGCGCGACTCCACGTTGGGTTCGTCGGCAATGTGCAGGTTCAGCAGAATCCGGCACCTATGCACGAAGTCCGCCAGAACCGCCGGGTCGTAGGCATTGATGATCCCGACCTTCTGCTTGCCCGCCTCTTCTAGCCGCTCATTCAGACGATCCAGAATCCCCTTCCGGCGGTCGTTGATGACCCCGTAGAAGCCCACGTCGAACGACTTCTCCTTGGGTTGAGACTTATGCCAATGTCTCCGCGCTCCCCCGGCATAGACGCAGCGCACGTTCTTTGCACCCATGTCCTTGACGACCCGGACCATGTTGGGCGACGACACCACAATCCAGTCCGGTTTGCCGATGTGCGGTTCCAGCTTGCTCCTCACCGCCTTGGCGTGTTCGCTGTCGCCCTCAAGGTGCTCCGTGTGCCAGAGGATACGGACCTGTGGCTTCTTCGGGCGAGGAACGTTCAATATCTGCATCGACCCCGAACAGAGGAGCATGATGTCCGCCTGCTCCGGCGTCCCCGGCGAAAACCCCATCGTGTCCGCCGCCTCCGAGACCGCCATCTCAAAGCGCCACGGCGCACCGTCCGGTGCGGGAATGGCAATCGTCGGATGAGTCATGATGAGCGAGATGTCCTTCATCATGCCCTCGAAGCTCAATTTGTCGGCAATCCAGGCTCGATACTCCTGCCGATCATCGGCGGTTGGTTCATCCTGAAGCATCAACGCCGCTTCCTCAGTGGTGCGGAATATCCACTGGTCGTCGTAGAAGTCACGACTGGAGCGCCAGCAGTGAATCACGGGCTTCAAGCCGCACGCCATCGCCTCAGCCAGGGCATAGTGGAAGCTCTCTTCGCGGCTCGCCGAGAAGAAGTAGTCCTTGTCGGCATACCAGGCGCAGAGATCGTTCGTCCACGGATAGAACTTCACGCAGTCCCGCAACCCCAACTCGTCTATCATCTGCTGAATGTACTGCCACTCCCGGCTTTCTTGAACATCCCCGGCGACATGCAGTTCCAGGTCATCCCTCGTTGCGCGTGCCTCGTACAGCGCCATGAGCGCGAGCGGAATGTTCTTCTTGTGGTTGATGTAGCCGGCCATCGCGATCTTGTTGCCAGTCTTACCCTCGGACACAACCCACTTCGACACATCCACGCCGCCGGGGATGAGGTGGACCGAACACATATCCCTCAACCGAGGCACCTGCTGGAGCGCCATGTCGAGCAGGTACTTCGCCACGAAGATCACGTGGTCTACGCGCTCCCAGTTCACTTGCGGCAGGTATCCAGAATGGAGTTCGTATCCATGCACCCGTACCACCATCCGGCATTGCCGGGGGAGTTTCGTCGCCGCCACAAGGAGCGGACCAGCCCACTCGAACCAGCACACATCCGGTCCCCACTCCATAACCCGCGGCACATCCTCCACGTTGTCGCAAATCGCTATCTGGTACCGCTTCTTCCAGAGGTCCAGAATCGGGTCAATGAACTTCCGGTCGTTCCGGTCGATGAAGACGGCGATCCGGCGGGTCGGTGGGTAGATGGGCACCGCCGTCTTGTGGACGGCATCAATACTGCCATCGGGCGCACCCGTCTCGTGCGCTTGCTTCAGAGCCGCGTTAGCCTCTTCGAGGTTGCCCTTTGCTACCCATGCCTGCGCCATCCTCAGCCACGGCAACCAGGAGTGCGTAGCGCCCTCAGTAAAGTGCGGGTCCATCTTGAGGGGTCGGCGCGCCGCCACCCCATACCACCAGATGGCCTCGTCGTAGCGGTGCATCTCGAAGGAGATGTCCCCGAGGATAGCGTAGAGTTCTGCCCGTTCCCAGTTGTCCACGATATGGGTGTGAGCGACCTCCTTCGCCTTCTGGAGGTCCTCGTCCGTGCGGTTCTTCAGGGAGAGCAGCGCCCGACAGTAGAACACCGCGGCCTGGTATTGTTCGTGTGGGAAATTGCCCTTGGCGGCGAGGTACTTCTCGTAGATGGCCGCCGCCTCCGGGTATCGCTTCGCGTCGTTGAGCGTCCCCGCCGCGTAGAACATACTCCTGGTGTCGGACGGGTCTTTCTCGTACCGCGGCATGAGCCACTTCTCCGCCATCCGAACCCGTTGCTCCGCCCGCTGCGCCCGCTCCGCCTCCGGTCGGTAACGGCGAGAGTGGAATATCGCCAGGTCCTGCGGCCCCGTTGCTCCCTGCTTGACGTTGATGCAGAAGTTGTGCATCGGCGCATCAAAGCGAACGTGCCTGCGGTAGAGTCGCTCGCCGAGGAACCAACTCGTGAAGACTCCATCGTTGTCCAGCATCACGAGGGGTATGGCGATAAGGTCCAACTCGGGTTGCACGGAGTTCAGAACGCTCCGAAGCATCTGGTGCGGCATGAATGTCCGGTCAGTCCACCGTCCACCCTCCCCCGGCATCTGCACCGTCATGCGCTCGGGCATCACTTCGTCGGCGTCGAGCTGGAGAATCCACTCCGAAGTGACCTGTTCGATAGCGACATTGCGCGCCTCGGCGAACCCGACCTCTTCCACGGAAAGCCCGTCGATGACCTTCCACTTCTCGCCGGACGCGTCCCAGGCTTTCAGCCACTCCTCGACGACCCGCTTCGTGTTGTCCGTCGTCGTCGGGTCTATCCCGATCACTATTTCGTTGACAAGGTTCCGCACACTCTCCATCGAGTGTATGATCGACTGCACCTCGTTGCGAGCGATCATACATAAAGCCAACGCCTTACCCCCACTCATTGCCCCACCGCCTCCCATTCCTGTGTATTGATCTGTAGCCGGTGAACCTCAACCTGCGCCGACCACTGGCCCCATCCCCAAGCGAGTCGTACCTCCTGCCACTGTGTTCTTGCGTTGGGCGGCCACGAACCCATCAGCATCAATAGTTTGATCGCCGCCACACGGTCACCGCGAGGGAAACGCATCATACAAAGATCGTACCCGTCGCGCCACGAAAGCCACTGATGCACCGGCGGCTTCTCCGGCATGAAGTACAGGTCAACCGCCTCGGATTCAACCGAAGGCACCGCGATCATGCCCTTGGCGGACACCCGATGCAACTCTTTCATCGCCAGGTCGGGCCTATCCAGATGTTCGAGCAGATGGTTGCAATATACGAAGTCCAATTGACCATCCTCGAAGGGCAAATCCATGATGTCGCCCTCTATCAACATCTGATTGATGCACTCAATGCCTCCCGTTCGGTGGGGTGTCTCCCCCAGGAACTTCTCGACCAGGATGTTTGCGAAAGGAACGGGTGCGCCCCCGCTGCCGATGTCCGCTATCCACGGGCGCGGGACACCATCAAGTTGCATCCCTACCTCCCGTCCCAAACCCCGCGAGGTCCCATACCCATCCGGCCTCCAGATCGAACAACTCCTCGGGATTGTCGCCTGGATCGATCTCGACTATCACAGCATGAAGGCCGCTCTTGAACCTATCCGCCTCGGGACCCCAGTGCATCCGAATCTCAACATAGGCATCTATCGCGTTCACCTTGTCCAGGTGCATATGCTCGACCAGCTTCTTCACACCATCCGGGTCAAGCGTGTCGTAGCGCATGAAGACTAGTGTTGCGGAATCCCGCCAGCACACCCACTTATGTGACTTGAGTTTTTCCTTCCAAGCGACCTTGAAGAGCACTTCCTGGCGTATGTGTGGAACCACAACTGTTCCCGAGATACCCACGCGGTTCAGTTCGCTCAGTCCCGTAAGTGGATGCTCGACGTGTTCCAGTACGTGCGAACAGTAGATGTAGTCTATGCTCTTATCAAGGAACGGAAGCGCCTCTACGTCGGCTTCAATGAAGCGCCGGTTACCGATTATCAGAGGCATGTACTCGTCGTCGCCAGCCGGGATGCACTTCTTCATTCTCCGGTGCATCGTTTGGCCCGGATACTTGTCCACGATGATGTTGGCTAAAGCGAACGGGTCGTTCCCTCCGCCTACGTCCACGATCCACGGTTTCGGTAATCCTTCCAACTCTTTCACGTTGCCTCCCTTGTGAGGGTGGGGGGCCTTGCGACCCCCCACACATTCCCCTTACGCTACGGAGTCCACGTTGCTGCCAGCCATCAACGGTCGCCATCGACAAACGTAGTCGAGGTAGCCGGTGCCGACGTTATCGCCGTGGGTGTACTCAGAGATCGAGCCTTCGCGCACGACCTTATACATGGCGGTTGCGTTCAGACCAGTCTGGTGGAACGCTCCATGCACGGCCTGACCAGCATCGATGTCTGTGGCAGTGAGCTTGGCTACAAAGAGGCCGGTAGCTCCAGTCACACCCACCGAAATGGTAGCGGTGTCTCCCAGAAGGGTCGTCGTGCAGATGCCATAGACCTGGCACTCCACAAGGCCCTTAACGTGGAAGATCGGGTACGGGTCCTTGGTGCCAGCGTCATTGCCGCGGCCGTTGGCGGTCTCGCCCTTGAACGCCGTGCAGTCGGCATAGGCAACCTGCCAACCCGATTCACCGCCCTCGAACGGGATACGGACACCCGCCTCGTCAGTCGAATCCGTCGCGGCAACGTAGTTCTCGATGCAGCCGCACAGTCCGGGGTCGATGGTGTCGTCCTTCGGCCCCGTGTATGCCGTGACGAAGCGGTTGAACTCAATCAAGCCGCCGGAGGCCACGGCGATGTAAACGCCGCGCCCCGCGGTCTTGTCGTCGTTCCTGCCGCGGTTGTTGGAGATGTAGATGTTGTGAGTCACGGTCCCCAGGACATTCACGCAGGCGGAACCGAAGTTCCCGCTGAAGGAGTTGCCCTGGATAACCGCGTCATCGCTGTCATGCACGGCGATGCCGCTGCCAGCACCCACTACCGCGTTCTCCGCTATGAGGACGTTGCCAGTGACGGTCACTCGGTTTGCGGAAGCAACGTCGATACAGCGGATGAAGTCGTATGCGGTCGTCGAGAAGTTGAACTCGCAATTAGCAACGGTGCAGTCATCCCCGGTCACGAAGATGCCCTTCACGATTGCCGACACGCCAGCCACGAAGACACAGTTCTCGATGGAACAGTCGTCTGCGGACATGGCGATAATCGACGTTGTGGCCGAGAGAGTGAAGGTCGGGCGGGCGCGGCCGGAACCAAGACCGATGATCTTGACTCCCACAACGTCCACCACGCACGCAGTCGCACTCGCGATAGTCTCGGCGTGACCCTCCATGACGTAGATTACGTCACCGCTGGATGCGGTGCACATCCCAATAGCCTTGTCGAGGGTCGCGAATGCCCGCTTCGGGCTTCGCCCACCGTGATTGTCAGAACCCGATCCGCTGTCCACGAAGAAGACCTTTCCCGTGGACGGCACACCGGATGCACCGGCACCCGGCAGGACCGGCATTCCGGCGCTTGCGATTATGCTCTTGAAAGCCGTTATCCCGTTTCCCATGTCGTCCTTGCTACTTTCTCACCGCCTCCAGTAAGAGGTGCGGGGGACGCAGAGGTGGAGGCGGTGGGGGGTATCCCCGCGCCCTCCCGCACCAAATCGGGTCGCATTCCTACGCGCCCGCCGAACCATACACGCCACGCCAGTCCGACCACCCCGGTACGAACCGCATGGTAGCCTTGAACAGGGCATTGCCCGTGTCAAAGTCATCGTCGCTCGAAAAGATCGGACGCTCCCGCCAGAACACCTTCATCTGGTGATCCGCCGGAGCCGCCATCAGGAACCAGGCGTCCTCGTCCGTGAGATAGTCCCACACCTTCACGGTGAGCTTATTGTGAAGGGGGTTGATCGCGTTCGATGCGTCCTCGGGGTCCTTCGCTGAGCCAACGAGCCTTTCGGCGTTGAATTGTTCGCCCGCAGGAACCACGAGGTAGCGCGGCGAGATCGCGAGCTTCGCGCCGGTGTCGTCCAGGAAGCCACGGAACTCAGTGACCGCGTTTTCCAACGTGGTCAGGTTGAGGTCCACGCCGCTGGACGGCATATTCGCGTCGGTCGATCCGGCGAGAAGTGGATGCGAGGAACTGAACAGCGCAACGGAGTCCGCTCCCGTGTAATCGCTCGAAAACCCGTTGTTGAAGACGTTAGCACAGACTGTCTCAAACGTCTTCTTGGCCGAACGAGCGAGCTTGCGCGACGCCGCCGCCATCTGCTTGTAGAGGTCGTCCGCCCACATGATGCGGGTAACGGCAAAACCCATCCCGTACCCAACGTGGGTGTACGTCTTTTTGTATCCCTGGGTGGGATCGTAGTAACTGATACCCGCACCCTCGTCGAGTTCGGGCATCGTGGCGAGTCCGCCAATGGTCAAATCATCTTCGGTGTGCTTACCCGATGTAAGCACGTTGAAGATGTTCTCAGCCTGGAACGGAGCCAACTTGAGGTCGGTAGAGAATACCTTGCTCAGTCCAGGTTCGATCAACTCCGAAAATGCGCCAGTGGTGCTTGGCATACTCTATCTCCTCTAAGCTTCCTGCGTTGTCTGGTACTGAGAAAAGGTCGGGTCGATGGTAACGTGCCATTTGCGACCCGCCCCAGTTACATCCTCACCGCCTCCCTCGTCTTGGTCCCAACCCACGATGCGTAGAGTGGGCACCGCTGCCGCCGTGTCGATCCGGCAATATGAAGCCGTCGGTATCTCGACATCAGCATGGAGGTTCATAAAGCCGACAGTGGCAGTCCGACGGGCCATCGTCATCGTGGATGGGGCGCCAACTGCCTCGAAGACGGCCCCGATTACAAACGGGGTGATTTCCAGATACTCCGTCTTCTGGGTAGCACTCGTCGTCTTATTGTGGAGCGCCACCCCATAGAGTGACGTGTCCGCTTCCGCAACTACTCGAACGGAACCGGATGTGGCGGACAGGTTCACGATGGTTCCCTTGTAAATCGTCTGCGAAATCTTTACAGGGAGCCGTTCTACTTCCATATGTCCGCCGCCAAAGTTATAGAGCCAGCGGAAACCTCTGTTGATCTCCGCGGCCATTATGTCCCCACAGACTGCGTTGTCTGGACCTGGGAAGCGTCGGCAGCAATGGTGACGCGCCACTTACGGCCCGCACCAGTCACGCCTTCCGTCCGCTTATCCCAGCCCACGATTCGCAGAGTGAGTGTTGCCGCGCCGGTGTCAATCCTCGAATATCCAGCCGTCGGCAACTTGATGTCGGCGTGGAGATTCCGGTACGCAGCGGCGGGGTTGTTGGCTGCCATAGTCATCGTCGATTTTGCACCCACTGCCTCGAAAACCGCGCCAACGGCGAACGGGACGAGTTGAATCGTCTCCGTCTTCTGAGAGGAGCTGGTGGTCTTCGAGTGGAGGGCTACGCCGAATAGAGAGGTATCCGCGTCGGCTACTATCCGCACGGAACCAGATGTATCAGAGAGACACAGGACGGTTCCCCGGTAAATGGTCTGTGAAATCTTGACCGGGAGTTCCATGACCTGCATCTGGCCGCCGCGCATATTGTAGAGCCACTGGAAACCCCTGAGTGGTTCTGCCATGAGCTTTTCCCTTGGTAAACGTATTTCACGTCAAGGGGTGTCTCCCGGATGGGAGGCCCATGGCCCGTGTCCACACAGAACGACCGTTCTTCCGGTTGGCTTGGTGTCCCCACCCCTGGGGGCAAGCCTCGGCGGGGTGTCCGTTGCGGCAACGGGTCCGCCGTTTACACCGTGTAGAGTCGGTCATCGCTGGTATCCCGTGTCCGCTGGGGCAGTCCGATGCCTTCTCTGGTCCCCTTGTGGGGGGCACTAGATACGACACGCGCTGTACGAGCGCGATGCAGCCTTAAGCATGTGACCTATTGTCGATGTTGATACCATCCTTCATAATTGCTTCTGCCTGCTTCTCGGTCATCACACCTGCACTGAGTTGCTCCTCGACGTACTTCACCTTGTCACGGTGGACCTGGTTGGCATTCGCCTGAGCCTTCTCCCGCTGGCGCTTCCCCCAGTCCTTCTCATCCGTCTGCATCAGAAGTAGTCCGCGTTCCCGTACCGTCCCGTCCTCTCGTTTCTCCCCCATGATAGGACGGACTTTCGCTTCGTTCAGACCCTCGAAGTCAACGGAATCAGCAGGCACAGGTTCGTACCCGAGCATTTGCGCTGTCCGCAACTTCCTGCGATTGGTCGTGTCCACCCAACGATACTTCTTGCCGGGTTCCCCATCAACACGAGTGATGTCTGTCATGCGACCGGGCGTCGGTGCCGTCTTACTCTTTTGCACTATGCGGCGTTCGCCGCGCTTACGTCCTGCCGGTGCTGGCATTACTCTACGCTCCTTCTGCGCTGGCGGACGGCCTCAATCCCATCTGCCGTTTCCGCCTCCGTCATCTCCACGCCCATATCCTTCATGGCCTTACTCAGGCCCTCGTGTGCTTCCTTCGCCGAGCCAGTCAACCGCGTCGCCTTCTGCGTCCCGCTACCCGTCGAGGGTCGCGACGTTTCGGGAATGATCTTCCCCAGGTTGACGGTCTTCCCGCCGGGCACCGGATCGTCGGTGGTGGTCGCCGGAATGTTGAACGCACCCTCTTCCATCAGTTGCCCGATGACAACGCGACGCACGGCGTCCTGGGTGCCCTTATCGAGCCGCTGCCGAGCCGGAACCCTCCCCAACATCTCGTCGTAAATCTCCGCCGCCTTCGTCTTCGATCCCTCCGGCACGTTCGACAGTAGAAGCTGCTTTGATGTCGACGCGATGGAACGCGTAGCAACGTCGAGCGTCTGGCTCATCTCCGCAAGTCCCTTCTCCAGCCGCGCGACCTTCGCGTCCACATCCTCCCCTTGATTGTCATCATCGGTCAGATCGGGCGTACTGGCTACGTATCGCATGTTGCCATCGTCGTCGATCTGCAACCCCATCGCCTCGACCTGCGCCTTCAGTGCCCCGAAGCGTCTGAGGTCCGCACCCGACTCGCCGATCTTGTTCTGCGCTTCCGCATACCCTTTCTCTAACTCTTCCACACTGGCATACTTGCCAGCAAGGAGCTTCGATTCTTCCTTCTCTTCTGCCTCCGATTTCTTGGAGCTGTCGGTTTTCTCGTCCAGCCGCTCTTCACTCATCCTTTGTCGTCTCCACCGCCTGTATTCGTTGTGCTATCTCACCCTTGGGCGCTCGCAATACCCGTTCGATTGCAGCGTACTCACCCTGCGCCCTGTGTATCTCTGCCGGAGTGTTCGCCTTCAACATATGATTCACCGCACCATCCCGACACTCCCGAAGCCACTCATCCATCTTCGCCCATAATAGGCTTGTATCAATATCCCGCTTGAGGCGTTGCAACTGCTCCTGCTTGGCCCGCTCCGTACCCGGCACCTCCACCCCCTCCCCCGGCTTGATCGGCCGGAATTCCGTGTTGTCTCGCCTGCATCTCCTGCAACCACGCCTGCGCCGCCTCTTGCTGTTGTCCGATCATCTCCTGCCAGTTCTTCTCCCCGTACCGCAGGAGGAAGTTCTTCGTGATGTTGTACTGGAGATTCGGGTTCATCAGCACCAGCGGGTTTTGGATAAGTTCCCGATAGAGCAGTACCGCCCCTTCCTTCTGCTTGTTGATATTGCTGGTGGAACTGTTGCCCTGGGGAATGAAGTCGTACGCGCCGATGACTTCCTCCATGTCCTTGGGCATAGTCAACGCCAGGTCTTTACCGAGTAGCCGGAAAGGTTGCCCCTCGTCGGCAAACTGCATCGTCAACCCCATGAGTTGGTAGAAGAGTTCCTTGATGCCCCCACCTTCCTCGTAGTCCGATGTCCCCTGAATGGAGTCCACCATGTCGTCGAAGCGGACATTGCCCTGTGACTCAACCATTTCCACCTCACCCAGAGTCTTGCGGCCGCGTTCGCTTCTGCCAACACGCGCCTCCGTAACGCTCGTCGCCCGCTCCGCGTAGTCCAGAAGCACCGCCTCTTCCCGCTCGGAAGAAGGAGGCGTCTCGGGCACTTCGAGAAACTTGACTGCATTAGAATCGTCAGAGATAATGAATTCGCCGGGAGCCATCTTGATGCGGGTGTTCCCGTAGGCATCCGTGAGTTTGATACCCGGCTCTATAATCATCGGACGCCGGAGCAACATCGCCCCCCAGTCGAGGCGCATATTGTGCTCCGTGTCCATCTCGTCGTTGATGTCCTTGAGGAGTTCGCACCAACTCTTGCCGTAGAACTGTCCCTCCCGCGGATTCGCCGTAAACGGGATGTAGTGCCGCCGTCCGTGAATCCAGGGGTACAGGATACAGCGGGCGATGACGCCACCTTGCCCGCTCGACTCTCCGGTATCGGAACCGGACCCCTCTCCCATGAGTAGGTCGAGAAGGCAATCTCGCATCTCGCCCTTCTCGGGGTCGTAGACGAAGCCCCTGTCCGTCCAGCGCAGAGGCAGAGAGCGAATGTACTCCCAGTGCTCGAATCGCACGAATGCCTTGCCGACGTTCTCGTTGACCTTGACGCCGATGCGGTCCACCACCTCGGTTTGGGGCACGCTAACTCCGGGGGAATCCTTCACCTCGTCGTAGACCCCCTTGTCGAAGACCCCCAACGCTTCCCGCTGTCGTATCCAGTCCAGGTGAACGTACCGTCTGTCGCCGACTCCAACCGCCTCCGAGATACTGCGGGCTTCAGCAGGCACCAACACGAAGTCCCGCATCTCGACGAAGTCCAGGCGCGGTCCCTTGTTCTCGACCTGTTTCTCGATAACAAAATCACCCTGAATCCGCTTCATATATTGGAGTTTCCGTTCGATGGTGAGCTTCGCCAACCCCTTGCCGTGCTTCAGGGTCGCTGTGATGATCTCCTTGAGCTTCCCCTTGAGGCCCAGGCGTCTCTCTGAGAGATACTGCAACCACGCCTGCCAGTTACGACCGGGTTCCTCATCCTCCCCACCACGAGGTTCGATGCGTACAATCGGGGTCGTTCCCAGGATCGTGCGGCAGATGTTCGCAGCCGTAGTGTCGATCATCCAGCGAGTCATTGGAATGTGGATGTTCGCGCACCCCTCCCACGGACTCGACTTCCGTGCCTTCACGCCCTCATAGAGATCGTTCCATTCCCGCATGGAGTTGTGGAGGTCCGACTTGGCTTTCAGGGCGGTGTTGATTTCCTCGGACAACTCCCTCGCCAACTCCTCCCGCTGCTCCGGCTTCGAGAATATGACAGAGGGATTGTACTCGATCACATCCTCTTCCGCCTCGCCCACCATCGGCTCCGGTTCTATCAGTTCCGGTTCTTCGATTGTCCCCAACCCCAAATCTTCAACCGTCATTCCGTATCGCTTTCAGCCTCCGCTACTGACTCGTCGGTTCCCCCGCCGGTACGGACGTAAATGGCATGTAGTAGGGATCACCTAATTCCTGACTTATCCTATGCACTGTCGCTGATCCCAACGTGGCCTCCGCCTCCTTCAATGACTTCAGCACTTCCCGGCGAGACGCTTCCATATCCCTCCGCCACTTCTTCCACTCCTCATCGGTCATCATACGCGTTTGCATTTCGCGCGATATTCCCGTCATAGTGAATCCGAATGGTTCCGGGGATGGATATGATACGTAGACGTGGAGTTGACTGTCTTCCCGCGGAACGTCCTCCCATTGTCTGAACCACTTCAAATCCAACTTCTTGTTCCTGTATTCGCCTTCTAACCTTCTCTGTACCCACGGTAGTCTCATCGTTGCCTCCCTAGTACCCCGTGCTTCCCTTCGGTTTGTACTTGCCGCGGTCGATGGTCGGTTCGTCTAATACGAGATGCTCCGGCTCCAGCATGATCCCGTACTTCCAGGCGGCGAGAACGTGGTGCTTGCGCGAATACTTGCGCTGCTCTACGTGCCGCTGCATCGCCACCTCGTCCCACACCTCGTCCCGTATCTGTCGAATCAGCGTCCCGCATCGCCGCATGAACAGATACTTGCGGTCAACGAATCCCTGGTTGGCCTTCTGGATGAAGGGTGTTTCCTCGGACTGGGACCGCACGACGGGGAAAATACCCAAGTCCTTGAGTTGCTCTTCGCTGTTCTTCAGTCCCCGTCCGGTGATCTGGCGCGCATCCTTGGGGTCTATCCCCGTGAATGCCACCTGCACGCCCGTCTTCGTGTCCTGATCCAGCACATGGGCAACCTGCTCGGCGATGTCCACCTGCTCGGGACAATATTCGTCCCAGGTGATGATGTCGCCGTTCTTCACCAGGCATATTGAACCGCGCCCACCACAACTGTCGCACCCCTCACCCTTACACGTCTTGCACTCCTCACTTGGTATCGGATACCCCTTGGCACGCCACTTCTCCACGTCCTTCGCCACACTGATCCAGACCCAGGCGGCTCCCGTCACGCCGGGATCGTGGGCGCGAATGCAGGGCCAATCGCGGGGAAGGAAGAAGTCGTCAATGACGTTCGCATTCGTGAAGCCGATAAAGACCTTGCCTTCGCGCTGGTCCCAGGAGCCGTAGAGGTGTCGCTTCTTGTGCTGTTCGGGCCACCCATCGGCGCGCTCGAACCAATCGGCAGGCACGGCGGGCTGCCCACCCCTCATCTTCTCCTTGAGGTCGAACGCGGAACCCTGGATGAGTACGGTGTTCCGGTTGGGCGACTCTACGGCATGTTGCCAAACCCAGTTATGGCCCGCGTAGTTGGCTGTCACGTACATCTGCGGCACCGATGCACCCCACTTCTTCGACATCCCCACCCGATTCAGCCGCCCCTGGAGCATGACGTAGATTTCCGGCGTCATGTCTGAGGCGTCCTCCGGGTTATACCCGTTAGGGACCTCGCTGGCCTCCTCTATCCAGATGGCCCCATACTCGGTCGAACCAAGCCTCTGGGCGTCCTTGAGATGCTGAAACTGTATCGCCGCCCCACCCGGCAACTTCAACTGCCGGACCCCAGCCCTCCACAAGGCGACATCCCGCGGCAAATCCGGGTCATCTAGGTTCTTCCACTCTACCCCCGGAGGCGCAAAAAGCGCCGATAACGCCCCGGCCAGAGAGACCATCGTAGAGTGATAGAGCATGTTGTATTCGTAACGACATATCAGGAGTGGGACCGAGGGCCAGCGGTAGGCCCGTTGGAGAAACTTGAGCGCCATTCCCTCAGATTTCCCGGTACGATAACCTCCCGTATAGATCACGGTCCCCTTGTCCGTGTCCGTGAGTTCTCGCTGCGCCGGACTCGGCGAGAGGTCTGCGACGCGCCAGGGGTCCTCCATGCACCACTCACGGAGCCGCCGCAACCCTACCTTGCGACCCAATTTCGCTACATATGCCGGGTCAGCCCCGACCAACTCAGCTACGGATTGCGGTTGTACCACCGCAAACCCCACAGAGACTCATTTACTGCTCACCACATCCATCTGCGCCAGCGCCGAAGTCCCTATCTGTCCCCCATGCGCGCCCACCCACGCCTTCAGGTCCTTCGGGAAGCACTTCCCGCCCACGCCATCGCCGATTGGCAGTGTGTGGTAGGGGTCGATCCACGGAATCGCCATGACCGCGTTGCGTACCTCATCGGGATTCGCGCAGGCGGAGAGGAATTCTCGCCACCAGGCCGCCTTCACCGCCCCGTGACAGTTGATCGCATACTTGATTTCCGACGCCGTACGCCAGTCCGTGGCGATGTAGGCGACTCGCGGCCCCAGGATAGGTTTCCAGAAGTCCAATACCTCCTGCGCCTTCTCTCCTGCGGCAACCACCAGGCTAACATCGGTTTCCTCTCGCCAGGGCGCAAAGGGAGACTCGCCGATGAACTCGGGCTGATAGACCGTGTTCGCGTGCTTGTAGTATTCATCTGACATCGTGCTCCGAATCACGATTAGGGGCGCATCCAGCCAGGAAAGTACCTCGCCTACCGCCGTCGTATTCACGATGCCATTGTCTTTCGTGGGCGTTGGAACGCAGACGAAGACGATTTCACACTCATTCACCCGGTCGCCCCACTCATCCACCAGACGCCACGCCGGTAACCGCATGCCGTCGTTGCCGCCGAAGGAAGTTTCGTTATCCACCGCCACTATCTCATGCCCGTAACATGCGCGGGCGACCGCCTGCCCCACATACCCCATCCCCACAATGCCGACTTTCATGCCCTTGGGCCTCCCAACCCCCGGATACGGTATTCCCCGCCGCTCGTGACCGCCATAGGCGCTCATTCAGTCTCCAGGTGCTCACGGACCTTGGCGAGGATCGGGTAGTAACCCTGTGCAAATCGGAGGCGCTGATTCGTGGTCAAGGTCGCGTCCTTCGCGTCTATTTCTAGGCCATCCAACATCTCCACCAACTCCCGTACGGCCTCGCGGAGGGGGTCGGGTATATCCCGCGTTCGATTGGCGACAGATGGATCGGTCTCCCCAATTTCAGGATGCTCCGCGAGGAGTTTCTTTCCCGCGGCTATGTCTG
>Ga0307379_10003076_pt1 | contig 24312 bp, 24 predicted proteins | sample UN2MG_FD_202237 | JGI IMG/M metagenome (GOLD analysis project Ga0307379, IMG submission 202237) | Soil microbial communities from Risofladan, Vaasa, Finland - UN-2 | ecosystem: Environmental > Terrestrial > Soil > Coastal area > Acid sulfate soil | place: Finland: Risofladan, Vaasa | collected...
TCCGGTCCCCCCCAGCCAGCTCAACACCTGGCTCAAGGCCCGCCGCGCCACCATCAACCCGAGGAATAAGGTCATACTCGACCACGCCGCCTTCTACATCGAAGACCTCCGCGTCATGGGGCTGCGCCGCCATGTCCTCGACCCCCGCATGGGAGGGTCGATCTTCGGCAACACCTTCGGCTACAGCTCCCTGTTCGGCCCCAACATGGACGTCCCCGTCTACTATCGCGCCAGCGGCAACCAGATCGGAGCCCTCCACATCACCCGCAACCGCGCCCTCGGATCGATCGGAGCCAACCCCGGCTGGGCGCTCGGCCTCAAGGAGGAGTACTTCCGCGAGGGCCACAGCGAGGGCTCCCTTGCCATCGAGGACATCACCCAGCCCGATCGCGGCATCACCTGGAACCACCAGTTCAAGCTCGGCCGGGGGTCGGCCCTGAACCTCGACGCCAGCACCGCTTCCTTCGAGGACGACTCCCCTCAGCTCCGAGCCGGCGGGCTCACCTACTTCCGTCCGCTGTCCGGCGGCCGGCTCTCCCTCTCCCTCTCCGGCAGCGACTTCGGCACCTCCGAGCACTACTACGGCAGCCTCGCCTACCGCTTCCGCAGCACCACCCTCGGCTCCGGTATCCTCTTGAGCCCCGTCGTCCACCTCCGCCACTCCCGACGCTACAGCGAAGGCGACGAGATCCTCATCGATCCCGAAACCGGCGAGCCCCTCGAGCTCGCGCAGGAAGACATCGGGCGAACCACCTCCCCCGGCGTGGACGTCGCCATCGATCTGCCCACCCGAGACCTCTCACCCCGGACGCGACTCAACGCAAACGTCCGCACGGGCTACGCCTGGGGGCTCGACGGAGGCTCCCGCTCTGTCTTCGACACCAGGCTCGGACTCATGCACGAGCTGGGCGTCGGTCAGCTCGTCAGGCTCGACTACACCTACTCCAGGGCTCCCGCCAGCCTTCAACCCACGCCCTTCGCCATCGGCCGCCAAAGGCTGAACCTGAGCGGAAGAGCCATCGTCAAAGGCTGCGACCTCCGGTTCAACGCCTCCCAAGAGATCGGCGGAGAGCGGCTCTACGGCCACATGAGCCTCACCCGCCGGCTCCCCTGGGGTACCGATGCCAGCGGCGAGGCCCTCTGGCATCTCCAGGCCACCCACATGTTTTCCCATCTCTCCGCCTACAAGCTGGCAAGCTCCCGCTTTGGTCTCAGCAGGCGGATGGGGCGCTATCAGCTCGCCATGTGCTACTCCCCACAGGGGCGCGGCACCTATGAGAGCCGGCCCTGGGTCGGGCTGGAAGGCTACGGCTACACCTACTCCGGCGGCCGGCACGTGTGGGTCGAGCTCACCGCAGACGGCTACTAAGCGCCCCTCTCATCGCGCCCTGCCGACCGCTCTCTTTGCGTTGCCCGCTTGTGCAAACACCCGTTTTCTGCTATAATGCCGCCGGTGGGAGCCATGTCCCGGCAGTTTGAGCTCGTCTCCGAATTCTCCCCCAAAGGCGATCAACCCCAGGCCATCGAGGGGCTCGTAGACGGCGTCCGGAACGGCCGCAGACGGCAGACTCTGATCGGCGTCACCGGGTCCGGCAAGACCTTCACGATGGCCAACCTCATCGCGCGTCTCCAGCGGCCCACCCTCATCATCGCCCACAACAAGACCCTCGCCGCCCAGCTCTGCGGCGAGTTCCGCGAGTTCTTCCCTCACAACGCCGTCGGCTACTTCGTCTCCTACTACGACTACTACCAACCCGAGGCCTATCTCCCGACCACCGACACCTACATCGAAAAGGACTCCTCCATCAACGACGAGATCGACCGGCTGCGCCACTTCGCCACCCAGTCGCTCTTCGAGCGGCGCGACGTCATCATCGTCGCCAGCGTCTCCTGCATCTACGCCCTCGGCAGCCCCCAGGAGTACGAGCGCATGACCTTCCAGGTGCACACCGGCGAGACCACCGATCGGGACCGCCTCCTGCGGCGCCTCGTCGCCATGCAGTTCGACCGCAACGACGTCGCCCTCAAACGAGGCACCTTCCGCGTCCGCGGCGACGTCCTCGAGATATTCCCCGTCGACGAAGAGCGCATCACCCGCCTCGAGATGTTCGGCGACGACGTCGAGAAAATCCTCTCCATCAGCCCCGTCACCGGCGAGGTCCTGGAGGAGCGCGACGCCTGTATGATCTTCCCCGCCACCCACTACGTCTCCGACGCAGACCAGCAGGAGCGCGCCCTCGCCCTCATCGCGGCCGAGCTGGAGGACCGCCTCCAGTTCTTCCGCAGCCGAAGCCGCCTCCTGGAGGCCCAGCGGCTCGAGCAGCGCACCCGCTACGACATGGAGATGATCCGGGAGATCGGCTACTGCCAGGGCATCGAAAACTACGCCCGCCACTTCGACGGCCGCGCCCCCGGCCAGGCGCCCTACACGCTGCTGGACTACTTCCCCGACGACTTCCTCATGATCGCTGACGAGAGCCACCAGACCATCCCCCAGATCGCCGGCCAGCACGCCGCCGATCGCTCCCGAAAAAACAACCTCGTCGAGCACGGCTTCCGCCTCCCCTCCGCCTACGACAACCGCCCCCTCACCTTCCAGGAGTGGGAGACCCTAGCCGGCGACCTCATCTTCACCTCCGCCACCCCCGGCCCCTACGAGCACCGCGTCAGCCAGCAGACCGTCGAGCAGATCGTCCGCCCCACCGGCCTCGTCGACCCCGAGGTGATCGTCCGGCCCACCATGGGCCAGATCGACGACCTCATCGGAGAGATCCGGGGGCGCACCTCCCGCCGCGAGCGCGTCCTCGTCACCACGCTCACCAAGAAGATGGCGGAGGACCTGGCCGAGTATCTCGCCGAAATGGACATCAAGGTCCACTACCTGCACTCCGAGGTCCAGACCCTCGTCCGCTCCGAGATCCTGCGAGACTTCCGCCTCGGCGTCTACGATGTCGTCGTCGGCATCAACCTCCTGCGCGAGGGGCTCGACCTTCCCGAGGTCAGCCTCGTCGCCATCCTCGACGCCGACAAAGAGGGGTTCCTGCGCTCCGAGACCTCCCTCATCCAGACCATGGGCCGCGCCGCCCGCCACCTCTCCGGCCAGGTCGTCATGTACGCCGACAACATCACCGACTCGATGCGGCGCGCCATAGACGAGACCAACCGTCGCCGCAGCAAGCAGGTCGAGTACAATGAAGAGCACGGCATCAAGCCGGAGTCGATCCGCAAGGCCATCCGCGACCTCCTTGTCGAAGAAGTGGCGGAGGAGCCCCCCATCTACGGAGAGGGCGAGCCGGGCCGGGACGCGGCCGACGTCATCGGCGAACTCGAGTTCGACATGAAGCTCGCCGCCCAGGAGCTTCGCTTCGAGGAAGCAGCCAGAATCCGCGATCGCATTAGAACCCTCCAGGGAGCGCCCGCCGGCCCGCCGAAGTCCTACACCAAGCGAACCGTCCGGCGACACAAGAAGCGCTGAGCTCACTTCAACGTCGTCGTATTCGAGAGGTGGGGTCTGAGAGGTCCACTATAGGTCTACAGCTGACATTCGACGAAATGCGCATAGCCGAATTCTGCCGGAAGTGGCGGGTGAAAGAGCTGTCCGTCTTCGGCTCGGCACTGCGTGAAGACTTCCGTTCGGACAGCGATGTAGACGTGCTGGTAGAGCTCCAGCCCGGGCACGGTTTGGTCATGTACGACTGGCTCGAGATGATCGAGGAGCTCAGGGGTATCTTCGGCAGAGAGGTCGATCTCGTCGCCAAAGGCGGGTTGAGAAACCCGTTCCGCCGCGCCCGAATCCTGCGAACGGCCGAGGTGCTGTATGCAGCCTGAGGAACGCGACGCCGGTTTCTTGCTGGATATGCTTGAACACGCCCGCGGCGTGATCAACGTCGTTGCCGGGAAGACGCTTGAGGATTATCTGCTGGACGAGACTCTCCGGCTCGTGGTGGAACGGCGCCTCGAGATCATCGGCGAAGCCGCCCGGCATGTGTCCTCGGCCTTTCGCGAGACGCATCCCGAGGTGCCCTGGAGCGGCATCATCGCCCAGCGGAATCTTCTCATTCACGAGTACGGCGAGATACAGGATGATATCGTCTGGAATGTGGCCACTGTTAGCGTGCCCGACCTTGCCGCCCTGCTGGAGCCCCTAGTGCCACCGCCTCCTGCGCTGGAGGAATAGCGCAGCCGCGGTGCAACGTCCACCGGCCGTTCAAAGCGAGAAAAGGGATTCTTTGCATGCCCTCCGATAAGATCATCGTCCGCGGCGCGCGGCAGCACAACCTAAAGAACATCACCGTCGAGATCCCCAGGGACAGGCTCGTCGTCATCACCGGCCTCTCCGGCTCGGGCAAGTCCTCCCTCGCCTTCGACACCATCTATGCCGAGGGCCAGCGCCGCTATGTCGAGTCCCTCTCCGCCTACGCCCGCCAGTTCCTCGGCGAGATGGAGAAGCCCGACGTGGATCTTATCGAGGGGCTCTCCCCCGCGGTCTCCATCGACCAGAAATCCACCACCCGCAACCCCCGCTCCACCGTCGCCACCGTCACCGAAATCTACGACCACATGCGGCTCCTCTGGGCCCGCATCGGCCAGCCCCACTGCCCCGAGTGCGGCCGGCCCATCGTCCAGCAGACCGCCGAGCAGATCGTCGATCAGCTCTTGCAGCTTCCCGAAGGCACCCGCGTCCTCATCCTCGGACCCGTCGTCCGCGGCCGCAAAGGCGAGTACCGTCAGATCTTCGAGGATATCGGCCGCCAGGCTTTCGTCCGCGTGCGCGTCGATGGGAACGTGCTCGACGTTGCCGAGGCGGCCGAGATGAAGCTCGCCCGCTACAAGCAGCACACCATCGAGATCGTCGTCGATCGCATCGTCCTCCGGCCCCGCGCCCGCAAGCGCCTCGCCGACTCCATGGAGCTCGCGCTCCGAGTCGGCGGCGGCGTCGCCCTCGTCCAGCCGCTCGACGAAGAGGGCGCCCCCGGCGAGGAGATGACCTTCAGCGAGCACTACGCCTGCACCCACTGCCAGCGCAGCTTCGAGGAGCTTCAGCCCCGCCTCTTCTCCTTCAACACCCCCTACGGCGCCTGCCCGGACTGCATGGGGCTCGGAACGAGCAACGAGCTGGATGAAGGGCTCATCATCCCCGACCCCCGGCTCACCATCAAGGAGGGAGCCATCCTGCCCTGGCGCAGCCTCAGCTCCCACTATCACAAGGCCTTGCTGCGCGCCGTCTGCGAGGAGTTCGACATCGATCTGGACACCCCCGTCAGACACCTCGCCCAGTCCAAGATCGACCTCCTCCTGCGGGGAGCCCCCAGGCCCGTGCGCGTCCGCTACCGGGGCCGCGGCGGTCGCCTCCGCATCTACAACACCCGCTTCCAGGGCATCCTGCACTACCTCCAGCGCGAGTATGAGGAAGGCGAGTCCGTCTCCTCCCGCGCCTACCTCGACGCCTTCACCGCGGTCAAGCCCTGCCCCACCTGCACGGGCGCGCGCCTCAAGCCCGACAGCCTCGCCGTCACCCTCGGCGGCAGAAACATCGCCCAGGTCGCCGCCCTCTCCATCCAGAAGGCAATGGACTTCTTCGAAAACCTGGATCTCACCGCGCGGCAGCAGACCATCGCCCGCCAGGTGCTCAAGGAGATCCGCACCCGCCTCGGCTTCCTCCTCAACGTCGGCCTCGACTACCTCACCCTCGACCGCGCCGCCGCCACCCTCGCCGGCGGCGAAGCCCAGCGCATCCGCCTCGCCACCCAGATCGGCTCCGGCCTCATGGGCGTCCTCTACATCCTCGACGAGCCCTCCATCGGCCTCCACCAGAGAGACAACCGGCGGCTCCTCGACACCCTCCTCAACCTCCGCGATCTCGGGAACACCATCCTCGTCGTCGAGCACGACGAGGAGACCATCCGCACCGCCGACTGGGTCATCGACATCGGCCCCGGTGCGGGCGAGCGCGGCGGCGAGATCATCGTCTCCGGCTCCCTCGACGATCTCTGCTCCAACCCGAAGTCCATCACCGGCGACTACCTGACCGGGCGCCGCTCCATTCCCGTGCCCGGCCGTCGCCAGAGCAACGGCTGCTTCCTCACCGTCAGGGGCGCCCGCCACCACAACCTCAAGAATATAGACGTCCCGATTCCACTCGGCGTGTTCAACTGCCTCACCGGCGTCTCCGGCTCGGGTAAGTCCACCCTCATGGAGGATATCCTCTACCGCCGCCTCGCCCACAAGCTCCACGGCGCCCGCACCATGTGGGGAGAGCACGACGACATCGAGGGAGTCGAGCACATCGATAAGGTCATCGACATCGACCAGTCTCCCATCGGCCGCACCCCTCGCTCCAACCCCGCCACCTACACCGGCGTCTTCGACAGGATCCGGCAGCTCTTCTCCCAGACCCCCGAGGCCCGCATGAGGGGCTACAAGCCCGGACGCTTCTCCTTCAACGTCCGCGGCGGCCGCTGTGAGGCCTGCCGGGGAGACGGCATCATCAAGATCGAAATGCACTTCCTCCCCGATGTCTACGTCCCCTGCGAAGTCTGCCGGGGCGCCCGCTACAACCGCGAGACCCTCGAGGTCACCTACAAGGGCAAGTCCATCGCCGACGTTCTCGACATGACCGTCGGCGAGGCGGTCGAGTTCTTCAGGAACATCCCCCCCATCGCCTCCAAGTTCCAGACCATCCACGACGTCGGTCTCGACTACATCAAGCTCGGCCAGCCCGCCACCACCCTCTCCGGCGGCGAGGCCCAGCGCGTCAAGCTCGCCTCCGAGCTCTCCCGCCGCGACACCGGCCGCACCCTCTACCTGCTCGACGAGCCCACCACCGGCCTCCACTTCGACGACATCAAAAAGCTCCTCCAGGTGCTGCGCCGCCTCACCGAGGCCGGCAACACCGTCCTCGTCATCGAGCACAACCCCGATGTCATCAAGTGCGCCGATTACATCATCGACCTCGGCCCCGAGGGCGGCGACGAAGGCGGCTACATCGTTGCCGACGGCACACCCGAGCAGGTCGCCAAGAAACGCGGCTCCTACACAGGCCAGGTGCTCAAGCGGGTGCTCGCGAAAGGCTCGAAGAAGGCAAGCCCCCCGCGCCCGCGCAAGCGCCGCCCGCGCAAGAAGGAGCCTGCCTCCGCAGTCGCCTGACGCACCTGGATCCGGAGGACATCCTGCATGCCTGCCGATCTGCTGCTCCTCAACGGGCACATCCTCACCCTGTCGGGCCGGCCCGCCGCCGCCCTCGCCGTCCTCCGCGATCGCATCATCGGGGTAGGGGAGGACGACGAGCTTCAGCCGCTGCGCGGCCTCCGAACCCGCCTCATCGACCTGCGCGGCCGCCTCGCCCTCCCCGGCTTCACCGACAGCCACGTTCACCTCGGAGCCCTCGCCAAACGGCTCTCCCAGCTCAGGCTGGAATCCGCCTCCACCCTTGCCCATGTCCTCCGCCTCGTCGCCGCCCACGCTCGCAGACAGCCGCCCGGCACCTGGATTATCGGGGTCGGATTCGACAAGAACCGCTGGGGCGACGCCTTCCCCACGCGAGCCGACCTCGACCCTGTGTCCTCCAGGCACCCCGTCGCCCTCCGCTCCCGCGACGGCCATACGCTCTGGGTCAACACCCTCGCCCTGACCACCTGTGGCATCACCGCTCGGACTCCCGACCCGGCCGGCGGCCTCCTCGCCCGCGACGAGCGCGGCCGGCCCACAGGCATCCTCCACGAGAGGGCGACCGCGCTCATCCCCAACCTGCGCGGCTTCGACCAGCCCCGCGCCGCCGCCGACGCGCTCCTCGCCGCCCAGCGCTTCCTCCTCAGACAGGGAATCACCTCAGCTCACTTGATGGAGGAGACGCCGATCTTCGAGCTTCTTCAACGGCTCCGCACAGACGGCAACCTCTTGCTCCGTTCCACCGTCTATCGCCACGCAGACGCCCTCGACGAGATGATCGCCGCCGGCCTCGCCAGCGGCTTCGGGGACGAATGGCTTCGCATCGGGGGCATCAAGCTCCTCCTCGACGGCGCCCTTGGGAGCCAGACCGCATGGATGTTCCGGCCCTACGATAACGCCCCTGCGGCGGGCTGTGGCGTGCCGGTCGTGCCGGTCGACGCGCTCGCCGAGATCGTCGAGCGTGCCGCCCGCGCCCGCATCGCCTGTGCCATCCATGCCATCGGCGACCGCGCCAATGCCGAGACGCTGCGCGCATTGACCGCCGTCCGCGGCGATACCACTCCCCTCCCTCACCGCATCGAGCACGCCCAGCTCCTTCGCCCCCAGGACATCCCCCGCTTCGCCCGCCTCGGAATCGTCGCCTCCATGCAGCCCTGCCACCTCCTGGGCGATATCGACCCGGCCGAGCGCTACTGGGGCCGCCGCTCCCGGCACGCCTATCCCCTCCGCAGCCTCCTCTCCTCCGGCGCTGCCCTCGCCTTCGGCTCCGACGCCCCCGTCGAAACATCCGATCCTCTGGCCGGCATCTACGCGGCCGTCATGCGTCAGACCCTCGACGGCCGGCCTCCCGGTGGCTGGTATCGCAGGGAGGAGGGCATCGGAGTGCTCGACGCTGTCCGCGCCTACACCACCGGCCCCGCGGCCGCCACCGGCGAGGCCCGCATCAAAGGCCGCCTCGCTCCCGGCTATCTCGCCGATATCGTCGTGCTCTCCCGCGACATCACGCGCCTGCGAAGCCGCGCTCTCCTCGAGGTCGAAGTCGACCTCGTCATCGTCGGCGGCCGTGTCCGATACCGCCGCCGCCCCCGTTGACGATCCTCCCCTCCGCTCGCTATCATCTGGGTGAACATGCCCTTAACCGCAACCCTCGACGAGAAGATCGAAGAGCTGCCGGACCTCCCCGGCGTCTACCTCTACAAGGACGTCTCGGGCGACGTGCTCTACGTCGGGAAGGCCCAGTCTCTGCGCAGCCGCGTCCGCTCTTACTTCCAGCCGAGCGCAGATCTGGAACCGCGCAAGCAGCTCATGATCGACCAGGTCCGCGATCTCGACTTCGTCGTCCTCGAATCCGAGCGAGAGGCCCTCATCCTCGAGTTCACCCTCATCCAGAAGCACCGCCCCCGCTATAACGTCCGCTACCGCGACGACAAGAGCTACCCCTACATCAGGATCGACCCCAGGGACGAGTACCCGGCCCTCTGCGTCGTGCGCCAGCGCGCCGTCGCCCGGGACGGCGCCCGCTACTTCGGCCCCTATCTCTCCACCCGCGCCATGTGGCAGACCATACGCCTCCTCCGCCGGGTCTTCGGCCTGTGCCAGCGCGCCATCGTTTCCGCAAAGAGACGGAGTGGATGCACCTGGACCCCTGCCAAGGGGCCGCGCAAACGCCCCTGCCTCGACTACCACCTCGGCCAGTGTCTGGGTCCCTGTGTCGGCGCCGTCACCCCGGAGGAGTACCAGCAGGTCGCCGCGCAGGTCTGCGACTTCCTCGACGGCAGATACGACCACGTCCTCGCGCAGCTCCGCAAGCAGATGGAGCGAGCCGCCGCCGACATGAGATTCGAAGCCGCCGGAAACCTTCGCGATCAGATCGAATCCCTCGAGGCCACCGTCAGCCGCCAGCGAGTCGTCTCTCCCGCCGGCGGAGACGCCGACGCGCTGGGCTACGCCCTGCGGGAAGACACCGCCTGTATGGCCGTGCTGCAGATCCGCGAGGGCCGCGTCGTCGGGCAGGACAACCACCTCCTGAACGGCGTCTCCGGCGTATCCGCCGCCGAGGTCGTCAACGAGTTCGCGAAGCTCTACTATCAGAAAGTGGCGGATGCCCCGCGGGAAGTCCTGCTGCCAATCGGGATCGACGACGCGGACACGCTGGCGGGGCTCCTCGGCGAGCGCCGCGGCGCCCGCGTCCGCGTCTTCGCCCCCAAGCGCGGCGCCAAGAAGGACCTCGTCTCGATGGCGATGGAGAACGCGGCGCAGCACCTTCGCACCATCCTCGAGCGGGAGAGCGCCGAGCGAAGAAGAGGAGAGGAAGCGGTCTCGGATCTGCAGAAGGTCTTATCCCTGCCCGTGCCCCCGCATCGGATCGAGGCCTTCGATATCTCGAACGTCTCCGGCACCCAGGCGGTTGGTTCAATGATCGTGTTTCAGGACGGCCAGCCGAAGAAAAGCGAATACCGAAGATTCCGCATCCGGCTGTCCGAAGGGCAGCCGAACGACTACGAGATGATGAGAGAGATCCTCTCCCGCCGCCTCAAGGCCGCCGTGTCCGGGAACGTCAAGTTCCAGCATCTGCCCGACCTCTTGCTCGTGGACGGGGGGCCGGGGCAATTGGCCGTCGCCGCCAAGGCCATGGAAGAGCTGGAGCTCAGAATGCCCGCCGCCGGACTCGCAAAGGAGCACGAGCACGTCTATATCCCCGGACGCCGCGCGGCCATTTCGCTTCCCGCCCACTCCCGCGCACTCCACCTGCTGCAGCGCCTCCGCGACGAGGCCCACCGATTCGCGCTCAGCTATCATCGCTCCCTCCGCGCCCGGCGCGCCCGGGAGAGCGTGCTGGACGAGATACCCGGCATCGGACCGACGCGCAAGCAGAAGCTGATCAGGCGCTTCGGAACCATCGGCCGATTGCGCGCCGCCTCGGCCGAGCAGATCGCCGAGGCCGCCGGCTGCAGCCGGGAAGTCGCAGCAGCCGTCGTGAACCACCTTCGAGCAAGCGAGTCCGACTGACCATGGCATTCCGTGTGAGGGCGCTCCAGAAGGGCGAGTTAGACGCGCTGCTGCTGTGTTTCCAGGATGCCTTCGAGGTGGACGATCCCAGCATCTCCATCGTCAGGAACTCCCTCATCAACGACCCCTACTTCCATCCGGAGCGAGTCCGCGTCGGCCTCCTCGACGGCCGCATTGTCAGCCACGTCGTCATCCTGCACCGCGCCGTCTTCGTCGGCAACCAGGTTGTATCGGTCGCCGGCATCACCGCCGTCGCCACCCATCCCGCCTGCCAGCGACAGGGGTTCGGCAGTCGCGTCGTACAAGACGCTCTTCGCCTCATCAAGCAGCAGGGCTACGACATAGCGATGCTGACCACTCGCCTCCCCCGCTTCTTCGCCCGCTTCGGCTTCCGGGAGGTCCCCAAGGTCGCCGGCTTCGAATGTCCGGCGAAAGCCCTCGCCCGTCTCGATGTCGCCACCCGGTATTCCTGCAGCGAACTCAACTTCGCTCGCGACTGGCGCGCGCTCCTCGCCATCTATCGCCAGTACAGCCAGGGATTGACCGGCCTCCAGGTCCGGGACGCTCGCTTCTGGGAAACCTGGCCGCGTCGGGGGACATTTCCCCACGGGTTCTCGCCGCGCCTCGGCGCCATCGGCCTCCTGGCCGAAACCATGGGCAACCGCGTCGCCTACCTCGCCGCCAGCATCTCCCCCGAGCAGAACCATCTCGCCGTCACCGACCTCGCCCACCTGCACGGCCACGAGGCGGCCGCTGTCAGCCTTCTGCAGGAGGCCGCCAAACGCTACCTCGCCGTCGGCTCCGGGCGCGCCGTGCTTCACCTCGGCGGCAACGCACCCGTCATATCGCGCCTCCAGGCCGCCGGCGTCCCGCTCGAGGTCGAAGTCGGCCCCGGCCTCATGGTGCTCATACCCGACCACGAGTGGATCGCCCCGGCCGGGTTTCGCAACCCCGACGACGCCATCGAGCACTTGTTCCGCTCGGACCCACCGATCCTCTGGCACCGCGATGGCTACTAATGAATGTCGCCCAAAGAAGTAATGGGCGACATTCATCGGAAAGCCAGGAAATGCCTGAAGAAAGACGTTCGCGCAATGTTACTTCATTGCGCGAACGTCGGTAGACACTGTTTCATAACCCGCCTCGGCGGGTTATGAAACAGCAGCACAAGCCGCCAGGCTCCCGCAGGCGCATTTCATGCCAGCGTCTCTAGCGGACAGCCAGGCGAGTGAGGGTTATGAAATGCGCTCTAGTCTCCGCCTGCTCGAAACCCCTCTGGGTTGGGTCGCGGCCGTCGCCCGTTCCGGGCATCTGATAGCCACCTCCCTCCCCCAGCCGACCTCCGAGGAGGCGGTCGCAGCCTGCCGCGTCGAGGCTGCCCCGGCCCGCCCGGACGATCTGCTCGCAGCTCTATCCCGCGATCTCCGGCGCTACTTCGACGGCCAGCCGGTAGACTTCACGCGCTATCCAGTTGACCTGACCGGCCGGCCGCCCTTCCATCGGAGCGCCCTCCTCACCGCCCGCCGCATTCCCTACGGCGAGGCCCGCACCTACGGCTGGCTGGCCAAGCAATCGGGACGGCCCCGCGCCGCCCGCGCCGCGGGCCAGGCGATGCGCGCCAATCCCCTTCCTCTCGTGATCCCATGCCATCGCGTCGTCGGCGCGGGAGGCGCGCTCACGGGCTTCGGCGGCGGCCTCGCGCTCAAGCAGGCCCTGCTCGAGCTGGAGGGCGTCCGCTGCCGCGGAGGCCGGGTCCTCGGGGCTTGACCGGAGCGCACCAATCTGACTCGGATAGGCGAAGGAATGAAGCTGCTTCTGCGCTGGATGCTGGCCTCGGTCGCTCTCCTCATCACGGTCCATATCGTGCCCGGCCTCGAGCCGACGGGCAGTCCCCTCAGCGTGTTCGGCGCCACCTTGGCGCTGGCGCTGCTCAACGTGCTGGCCATGCCGTTTCTCCTCCTGATCAACCTGATAACGTTCCCCCTCTCCTGCCTCACCCTCGGCCTCTGGACCTTCCTCCTCGTCCTCCTGGTCAACGTCATGGTCTTCCAGTTCGTCGGCGCCCTCGGCTGGGGCTTCCGCGTCGACGGCTTCCTCTCCGCCGCGCTCGGCGCCCTCGTCATGAGCGTCCTCACCACCGTTCTCACCGGACTCTTTCACGCCGGTCGCCGCGCTCCGTGATGTCCTCATCCGCTACACCCATTGGCTGTTCGCCGACCGCCGGCAAAGCGCCGATCCTTGACAATCCCGTCTCCGCTCGGCTAGAATACGCCAGGCTGGGGCCGCACGTCGCGGCCCTTCTGTCTCTCGGGGTGCGCCGCGTCGAACTCGTCGTCACTCGCCTCGGGCCCCCCGTCGGGTCGGTCATACCAAACACATGAGGAGGATCTAGCATGGCCTTGAAGGTGGCGATCAACGGCTTCGGCCGAATTGGGCGCCTCACGCTGCGGGCAATGATGGAGCGGAAGGTCGAGGGAATCGACATCGTCGCCATTAACGACCTTGCCCCGCTCGACATCAACGCCCACCTGCTGAAGTACGACACGAACTACGGTCGGTTCTCGGGCACCGTTCAGGTCAAGGATGGCAAGCTCGTCGTCGACGGTGACGAGTTCGCCGTGCTCGCCGAGCGCGACCCCGCGGCCCTGCCCTGGAAGGCTCTCGGCGTCGACGTCGTCATCGAGTCCACGGGCGTGTTCCGCACCGTCGAGAAGGCCGGCGCTCACCTGACCGCCGGCGCAAAGAACGTCATCGTCTCCGCTCCTCTCAGCGGCGAGACCGGCCCCGACAACCCGACCATCGTCCTCGGGGTCAACGACGAAATCTTCGACCCGGCAAAGCACAAAGTCATCTCCAACGCCTCCTGCACCACGAACTGCCTCGCCCCGGTCACCAAGGTGCTTCACGACAGCTTCGGCATCGAGAAGGGCCTCATGACCACGGTCCACGCCTACACCAACGACCAGCAGGTGCTCGACCTCGTTCACAAAGATCCGCGCCGCGCCCGCGCCGCCGCCCTCAACATCATCCCCACCTCCACCGGGGCCGCCGCGGCCATCGGCCTCGTTATCCCGGAGCTAAAGGGCAAGCTCGACGGCATGTCCCTCCGCGTCCCCGTGGGCACCGGCTCCGTCGTCGATCTCACCTGCGTCCTCAAGAAGAAGGCGACCGCAGAGCAAATCAACACCGCCCTCGAGGCCGCCGCCAACGGCCGCATGAAGGGCTTCCTCGAGGTCACTCACGACCTCATCGTCTCCAACGACGTCAAGGGCTATCCGGTCTCCTCCATCGTGGACGCCGCCGAGACGAAGGTCGTCGGCGACAACCTCGTCAAGGTCCTCTCCTGGTACGACAACGAATGGGCCTATTCGTGTCGCCTGGGAGACCTGTGCGAGATCATCGCCAGGAAGATGGGCTAGCACCAGCCAGACCAAAGGCCCGACGGTGACGAGCTGTCGGGCCTTCTTCTTCCGCTTTCTCCCACGCAAGGAGGCGCTCATGAGCAAGAGAACGATCCGCGACATCGAGCCGAAAAACAAGCGCGTCTTCCTCCGCGTCGACTTCAACGTCCCGCTGAAGGACGGCGAGATCGCCGACGACACCCGCATTCGCGCGGCGCTCCCCACCCTCGAGGACCTGCTCGACCGCGGTGCCGCGCTCCTCGTCGCCTCCCACCTCGGGCGGCCCAAAGGACAGGTGAAGCCGGAGCTTTCGCTCTCTCCCGTGGCGAAGAGGCTCAGCGACCTCCTCCGCCGGCCGGTGGCGATGCTCTCCGACTGCATCGGTCCCGAGGTCGAGGCCGCCGTCAAAGACATGAAGCCGGGCGATGTCGTCATGCTCGAAAACCTCCGCTTTCACCCCGAGGAGGAGAAGGGCGACGAGGGCTTCGCCAAGCAGCTCGCCGCGCTCGCCGACCTCTACGTGAACGACGCCTTCGGCGCCGCCCACCGCGCCCACGCCTCCACCGCCGTCATCGCCCAGTTCCTTCCCTCCGCCATGGGCCTGCTCATGGAGAAGGAAGTCGCCGTCCTCAGCAAGCTCCTCGAGAACCCGGACCGCCCCTATGTCGCCATCCTCGGCGGCGTCAAGGCCAAGATCGGCGTCCTCGAGAACCTGATGCCGCGCGTCGACGCCCTCATCATCGGCGGCGGCCAAGCCTACACGTTCCTCAAGGGCAAGGGCCTCGACATCGGCAAGTCGGTCTTCGATGACGAGAGCTTCGACCTCACCAGGCGCATTCTAGCCAAGACCGCGGGCGGGAAGCCGCGCCTCCTCCTTCCGGTCGACGTGGTCGTGACCACCCCGGACGGCGTCGAGTTCAAGCCCAGCATCAAGCGAGTTGAAGGCGCGCCGATCGAGACCGTGGCGACCGATGCCATTCCCGACGATAGGATGGGCGTCGACATCGGACCGCAGACGCGGAAGTTCTACCGGGAGGAGATCGCCAACGCCAAGTGCGTCATCTGGAACGGCCCGATGGGCATCTCCGAGATACCGGAATTCGCGGAGGGCACCCGCGCCCTCGCCCAGGCGCTGGCCGACTCCGGCGCCTACAGCGTCATCGGCGGCGGCGACGTCGTGGCCGCCATAGACCAGATGGGCTTTGCCGAAAAGATGGGGCACGTCTGCACCGGCGGCGGCGCCTCCCTCGAGTTCCTCGAGGGCAAGGAGCTCCCCGGCATCGCAGCACTTCCGGACGAGTAGCAACCATACTCGAAACGTAGATACCTGGAGGTTTCAACTCATGGCACGTGTTCCGCTCGTAGCGGGCAACTGGAAGATGAACAAGACAGTCGGCGACGGCGTCACCCTCGTCAAAGAGCTCATGCCGCGCGTGGACGGCCTCGACAACGTCGAGGTGGCCGTCTGCCCGCCGGCGACCGCGCTCCACGCGGTCGGCCGGGCCCTTGCCGGGTCAATAATCGCGCTCGGCGCACAAGACGTCTTCTGGCAAGACTCCGGCGCCTTTACCGGCCTGCTCAGCTCGCTCATCCTCCTCGATGTCGGCTGCAAGTACGTCATCATCGGCCACTCCGAGCGGCGCGGCCGCTTCGGCACGCCCGACGAATCCCTCAGCCCCGACGCCGCACGCGTCTTCGGCGACACCGATGCCAGCGTCAATCTCAAGGTCAAGGCCGTCCTCAAGCACGACCTCGTTCCCATCGTCTGTGTCGGCGAGATACTGCCGGAGCGGGACGCCGGACGCACCGACCAAACTGTGGACAAGCAGCTTCGAGCCGGCCTCGCCGGCCTCGCCGCCGAGCAGGCCGCCGGAATCATCGTCGCCTACGAGCCCGTGTGGGCCATCGGCACCGGCCGCGCCTGCGACGCCGCCGAGGCCAATCGCGTCTGCGGCCTCATCCGACGCATCATCGGCGAGATCTTCACCGACGCGACGGCCGCCGCCGTCCGCGTTCAGTACGGCGGAAGCGTCTCCTCCGACAACGCCCACGACCTCATCTCTCAGTCCGAGATCGATGGCGGGCTCGTGGGCGGTGCAAGCCTCGACGCCTGCAAGTTCTCTCAGATCGTCCACGCCGCCTCGGTCATCGCAAAGGAGATGCGCTACAGCTGAGCCGAAGCCGCACCTCGAGCGACCTCTTCAGGGGGCCTCATGATCGACATACACAGCAAGACACCGACCGACCGCGAAGCCGTTGCGGTCGGCCGCGTACGCATGAACCCGGCCGCCATCAAAGCCCTTGCCGGGAACGCGCTGCCCAAAGGCGACGCCCTTGCAGCCGCCCGCATCGCCGGTGTCATGGCCGCCAAGCGCACCCCGGACCTGATTCCGCTCTGCCATCCCATCCCCGTCTCCTCCGTCCACCTCGAGTTCCAAGTCACTGAGGAGTCCGGCGAGATCGAGATCACGGCCACCACCCGCGCCCACGCCTCCACCGGAGTCGAGATGGAGGCCCTGACCGCGGTGGCCGTGGCCGCGCTGACCATCCACGACATGTGCAAGGGCATCGACCCTGCCGCCGAAATCATCACCCTGCATGTGGTCCGGAAATCCGGAGGGAAGACGGGATTGTGGGAGCGCAAGGAAAGCTCATAGCCGTTTGCATCAGCGAACGATCGGGCACGCGGAAGACCCCCATAGCCGTCGGCGAGCTTCGCGCGGACTACGGCATCGTCGGAGACTCCCACGCAGGAACGGGCCGCCAGGTGAGCCTCCTCGCCGACGAGAGCATCGAGAAGATGCGGGGCGAAGGCCTCACCCTCCGGCCCGGCGACTTCGCCGAGAACCTCACCATCTCCGGCCTACAGCTTCACGCCCTGCCCGTCGGCGCCCGCCTGACAATCGGGGAGAAGGTCCTCCTCGAGATCACCCAGATCGGCAAGGAATGCCACTCCGACTGCGAGATCATGCGCCTGGCCGGGCGCTGTGTCATGCCCACGGAGGGGGTCTTCGCGAAGGTCCTCGTGGGCGGAGAGGTCAGAGCCGGAGACCACGTCGAGCTGGCCGGCGACCAGAGACCATGAAGGTAGCCGTGCTGACCATCAGTGACCGCTGCGCCCGCGGAGAGGTCCCAGACCTCACCGGGCCGGCTCTTCGCGAGGCCTTGGTGGAGGTGGGGGCGGAGGTGCTGGAGCTTCGGGTCATCCCCGACGAGCGGGAGATGATCCAGGCCGAACTCCTGCGGCTAAGCGATCAAGTCGGCGCAGACGTGGTAATAACTAGCGGAGGGACCGGGCTGGGCCCCAGGGATGTCACCCCGGAAGCGACGGAGGCCGTGCTGGAGCGCCGCGCACCGGGCATCGCAGAGGCGATGCGCATGGGCAGTCTGGTCCACACTCCGACCGCGATGCTGTCCCGCGGCACCGCCGGCCTGCGCGGCACGACTTTGATCGTGAACCTGCCTGGCAGCCCGCGCGGCGCGACGGAGTGCCTCGGGATCATACTGCCGGCATTGGGTCATGCGCTCGACATGATCGCAGGCTGCGGACACCGGCCGCAGACGGGGCGAGATGGGGGTAAGAGCCCAGGGGCGACGTGAACAGCAGCTCTCGCTCTACGATGAGGCGCAGCTTCTCACGCGCCTCTCGGAGCGACAGACTGATCTTGTCTTCGATCTCCTCTCCCAGGCCGCTGAATCCAGCCGCGTCTTCGCCGAGAACGCGCGCCTCACGCGCGACCTGGCGGGCAGCTTCGACCGCCTCCAGGAGGTCCACCACCGGATCCGCAACCATCTCCAGACCGTCACCGGCCTCCTCTCCGCGCAGGAGATCGAGGAGAAATCTCCCACCGCGCGCCGCGCGCTCCACAAGAGTGTCGGGCGGCTCTCCTCGATCGCCGCCATCCACGACCTCCTCGCGCGCGACCCCGCCTCCGGCGAGCTCCGCATCCCGGAACTCGCACAGCAGCTCAGCCGCCACCTCCTGCGCCACACCGGCGCAGAGCACCGCCTCCACATACGGACCGATGTCTCCCCGTTCACCCTCGGGACAAAGGAGGCGACCGCCTTCGTCCTCATCCTCACCGAACTCCTGTCGAACGCCATCGAGCACGCCTTCACCGAAGACGCGATAGGAGAGGTAGGCCTGCGCGCCTACCGGGACGCAGACGAGGCCGTCCTCGAAGTGCGCGACAACGGGCGCGGCCTGCCCGCTGACTTCACCTTCGAGCAGACCGAGGGCCTCGGCCTCCGCCTCGTATGGCGCCTGGCCGAGCGCGACCTCAACGGCTCCATCGCAGCCTACAATGACACAGGCGCGTGCTTTCGCCTGACATTTCCAATCAGAAAGACAGAGGGGCACCAGTGACCGCGTTCAAAGTACTCCTGGCAGAAGACGAGCCCGCCGTTGCAGCCTCCATCGAGCGGCAGCTCCTGGCCCTGGGCCATGAAGTCATCGCAGAGGCGACCAACGGCCAAGAGGCCGTCAGACTCGCCGTCGAAAAGCAGCCCGACGTCATCATCATGGACATACGAATGCCCGACTGCGACGGCATCGAGGCCGCCCACCGGATCGCCGAACAATCGCCTCGTCCCGTCGTCTTCCTCACCGGACACTTCCAGGAAGAATTCCTCCTGGGCGCAGCCGCCTCCGGCGGGCTCGCTTACCTCCTGAAGCCGGCAACCTCCGAGCAGCTCCAGGCAGCCCTGGCGCTTGCCCACACCCGGTTTGGCGAAATGCAGGACCTCAGAGAGCAGGTTATGCGCCTGGAGAAGACGCTTGAGGTCAGAAAGCTCGTCTCCCGAGCAAAGGGACTGCTCATGGCACGGCACGGGCTCACCGAAGAGGAAGCTCACCGCCGCATGCAGAAAGAAGCTAGCCGTTCCAGCTCGAAGCTCGTGGACCTCGCGCGCGCAGTTCTGGCAGCCGAGCCTCTCCTGCCCACGCAGCAGGGCGTGGCAAGTGGTTCGTTCAGAGCCCCGAGCCCGAAGGAGGAAGCTGACCGTGACGGCACGGAAGAAGACCGAGAAGAAGACCGAGAAGAAGACCGAGAAGAAAGCCAAGAAGCAGACCAAACCGCGTAGCCGCGCCCCTGCCCCCAAGCGCCTCGACAGGGCCGCCAAAGCCCTCAGGAGCGTCGAGGTCGGCGATGCCGTCAGGTTTCCCGGGGATCTGCGCAACCAAATCAGCCGCTACGACGCCAGTGTTGCGCGCGGCGCCCGCGGCACCGAGGCGATCGAAGGAATCGTGTGCTCAATCCGAAACGTCGCAACCGGCAAGTTGGTCGCCAAGACGCGGGGCGGCATCTCCGGATACGTGCTCGAGATCATACATCACCAGACCTTCACGCTTCACTACGGCTCCGACCGAAACACCGGCGGCCCGCGTGGACCTGAGGACGTACGGAACAATCAGGTATGGGCCCGCCTGCGCGAAGTGCTCGCCGAGATGACCGGCAAGAAGCAGTTCATGAGTGTTGCCTCGGGCGGCCTCACCCGGGAGCCCTTGCAGTCTCTACTCGATGGCTGGCGAGTGGTAAAGGTAAGAGCCGAGTATGTCTATTCGGCGTTGTGAAAACCGGGAGGGCCTTAATTGACTCCCGCCGGCCTTCGATGTTAGAATCGCGTGGAGGCCCTGCCGGGTGGTGTAATTGGCAACACAGGGGCCTTTGGAGCCTCTTTTCCAGGTTCGAGTCCTGGCCCGGCAGCCAGAACACGGAAAGGAAATAGCGGGCGACGTCGGCTGCGGGGCAGGCGCTTCCCCGAGAAATCACGGAGAGATATTCCGGTGAGCAGCAATCGTCAAAGAAAGACCTACCGACCTACCATTCCCGCAATAGTACTCGCAGCAGGCAAGGGCACCCGAATGCGGGCTCGCGAGCCGAAAGCCGCAGTGCGTGTGGGCGGCAGACCGATGGCAGCTCGTGTTGCCGACGCCATGCGAGCCGCCGGGCTGACCCGCATCATCGCTGTCGTCGGCCATCGTGCAGCCGATGTCCGGGCCGCGATGGGCGACGGTGTCGAATACGTCGTCCAGGAGGAGCAGCTCGGCACCGGTCACGCGGCCCGCTGTGCGCGGCTCGTTCTCGCCGACTACGAGGGCCCCGCGGTCATCGCCTACGCCGACATCCCGCTCCTCACGAAGGATGACATCTCGCGGCTGCTCGACCACCACCTCCGCTCCCGTTCCGCCGCCACGATGCTCACCGCGGTCCTCTCGGAGCCGGGCACCCTCGGCCGCATCATCCGCGCAGCCGACGGCACCGTACGAGGCATCGTGGAAGCCCGCGACGCGAGCGAAGAGCAGCTCCAGATCACCGAGATCAACGTCGGCGTCTACTGCTTCCAGGCCCCACTCATCTTCGAGGTGCTGTCCGAGCTGAAACACGAGAACGCTCAGGCCCAATACTACCTGACCGATGCCATCGGGATCCTCGTCGGACGCGGACAGCGTGTCGACGCGGTTGCCCTTCAGGTTCCCCACAACGGAATGGGTGTCGACACCGCCGAAGATCTCCAACGCGCGCAGCAGCTATCCACCGGCGGCGGATCCAGCTAGCCGCTGGCGGGCGGAGGCAGCCCCGTGGACGCAGAGAAAGCTGGCGAGTTGCGCCTCCTCAGCGGCAACGCCAACAAGCCACTCAGCCAGGCCATCGCCGATCGCGTCGGCCTTCCCCTCTCCAGCATGGAGGTCACTCGCTTCGCCGACGGCGAGATCCGCGTCCGCATCGAGGAGAGCGTCCGGGGGGCAGACGTCTTTCTCATCCAGCCTACCTCCCCCCCCACCTCCGAGAACATCATGGAGCTGCTCGTCATCCTCGACGCCCTCAAGCGCGCCTCCACACGCCGCACCACCGCAGTCATACCCTACTACGCATACGCCCGGCAGGAGAAGAAGACCAAACCCCGAGAACCCATCTCCGCTAAGCTCATCGCCGACCTCATCTCCGTCGCCGGTGCCGATCGCATCCTCACCGTCGACCTCCACGTCCAATCCATTCAGGGATTCTTCAACATCCCGGTCGACCATATCCCCGCCGGCCCCATCCTCGCCGACGATCTCGTCTCCCGCGGGCTCACCGGCCCGGACATCGTCGTCGTCTCGCCCGACGTCGGCGGCGTCAGCACCGCAAAGGCCCTCGCAGACCGACTCAGCGCCTCCCTGGCAATCATCGCCAAGCGCCGCCCGGAGCCCAACCTCGTCGAGGTCGTCCAGGTCATCGGCGAGCTCGCCGGAAAGTGCGCCATTCTCGCAGACGACATGATCGACACCGCCGGCTCCGTCGTCTCCGCCGCCGAGATGGTCGCCGACAAGGGCGCCTCCGAGATCTATGCCTATGCCACCCACGCCCTTCTCTCCGGCGACGCCGTCGCCGCGCTCGAGGCCGCCCCCATCAAGGAAGTCGTGCTCACCGACACCATCCCGATTCCGCCGGCGAAGAAGAGCCCGAAGATACGTGTCCTCTCCGTCGCCCCCATTGTGGCCGAAGCCATCAAGCGCGTGCACGCCGATTCCTCTGTCTCGACCATCTTCGGCCGATACTGGGAAGACGACAAGAAATAGAGGTTGGCCCCACCCAGGGCCTTTGGCGCAGAGCTGCCAGCCGTGCAATATCAGTCATTGGGGAGGGATGCAAGATGCCGATGCAGCGCGGAGACAAGAGGCATCTGAAGAAAGAGAAGAAGAAGCCGAAGAAAGACATCAAGCAGCGCCGCAAGGAGAAGCGCGAGCGGAAGATGCAGGAGAAGACCGGCCTCTTGTAACACGACCGAAAACGAGGTCGGGGCTGCCGTCCGGCGAGCCCCGACCTCCACCAACTGCGTCCCTTACCCCTGGGCTGATTGCGCTCCCCCCTCCGTCTCGCCGATAACCTCTGGCTCCGCCGCCTCTTCCACCAAGATCCCCTCCTCCGGCACCGTCGGCGCCACCTCTTCCTCCCGGACCGGCGCAGCGATCACGATGACCGCCTCGTCCTCCGGCGCCATTACCTTCACCTCCGGAGGCACAATCAGGTCCCTCACCCGCACGCTGTCGCCTATCTCCAGACCGGAGATGTCCGCCTCCAGATGATCCGGCATCGCCGTCGGCAGGCACTCCACTACGACCTCGTGCGTCACCTGATCCACGATCCCGCCCTGTTTCACCCCGGGGCTCTGCCCAACGTGTCTGATCGGCACCCGAGTCTGGATCATCTCCAGCAGCGAGATCCTCTGAAAGTCGATGCTCAGCACCTGCTGCATGGCCAGGTCATTTTGCACCTCTTTGATCATCACCGTCGGGCCCTCCGCCTCCCCGTCCCCCCCTTCGATCTTCAGGCTGATCAGCGTCGAATACCAGCCCGCCGGCGGCACCGACCGTGCAAATGTGCCTTCGTCAACCGACACCGCCACCGGATCTACCCCCCGCCCATATACCACTGCCGGGATCTGTCCCCGTGCCCGCAGGCGCCGGCTGGCCGACTTTCCGGCCTCGGCACGCACAGTGACTGCGATCTCGACTTGCTCCGCTCGCATACAGCTACTCCTTTCCTCGCGGCGATCGCCTTCCAGCCGCCGCCTCAGAGTATAACACAAAAGAGCCGGGCCGGCTAAGAAGCCCTACAGAGCCCCGCTCCTCCGTGTCGACAGCGCCTCGCCCGGCACCCCTCCAACGGAGAGCCCGCGGTGTTTGACCCACATTCCCCATATCGCGCGGGGAGGCATTGAGGTAGGGCAGCAAGAAATACAGGCACTAACCCAAGATTGGGCGACCGCAGCCAGAGTTGCAGGAGACACCCAATGGGTGAAGGCGGAAACGGCGGCCTGCGGGTGCACTTCGACGCTCGCGTTCGTCCGGAGTTCCAGGGGGCCAAGGTCACCTCGGATGCGGGGGGGGCGATGCTCCGCCCGGGGCAAGTGCCCAGTGCCCATGACCGCAAGGAGCTGCTGGAGCCGGTGGTAGTGCGGTATCGGGACAGCGGACTGCGCAAGTAGCTGCGAGCGGATGCGGCCTTCGCCAGCCCGGAAGGGCTTGTGGGGCCATCATCTGCTCCCATTGGGGAAGATCTCGACGCCCTTATCGCGGGCGCGACAGGAAACCAGCCCAGAAACAGAGGAATCGCCACCCCAAGGAAGGAAAGGCTGGTTGATATGGGGAATCCCGATTGATATGGGTGATCCCAGGTAAGAGCAACTCCAAAGGAGAGGCGAGATGCGACGAGACATGATGCTGGCTTTCCTGTTCGCCGTCATGACGTTGCCGGCATTCCCCGCGTTGGCCGGTGACATCCAGGGGACCACCGCAGATGAGTTGAAGAAGGCCGCGCTTGCCGCCCCCTCAACCATCAGGGTCGCGGTGCTCCCGCTGCAGGATGCTAAGAGCGTAGAGCGTCACACCCAGGTCGCGACCGCAGCAGCGGCGCTCGGTTTCATGCGGTGCGGCTTCCAGTTCGCGCCCGAGCTACAGACGCGAGACGCGGCAAGTCTTGCGGCACTCCTTCATGCTACGAATCAGGCATTGCTCGCCGATAAGAAGATCGCACCCGGTGAACCGCTTCGGCTCGAAGACGCGGTCCGCATTGGACAATCACTTGGCGCCGACTGGGTGGTCTACGGTGATGTGGTTGACATGCACACCTACATGAAGACCAGCTTCTTTGTGAATCAGAAGAAGGGCGTGGCTAATCTGAAGATCAAGATCGCAAACGTCGCGACCGGCGAGCTTATCATGTCACGACAGCTCGAGGAAACCGGCAGTGGCGGCGGAGTGAGCGCGGTCGTCTTCCGTCGAGCGACTGCCCTTGAGCGCACCATCTGCACGCGGTGCATGATCACCATCTACCGCGACTTGTGCGCAGCCCTACCAAGCCACACCCATACTCCCGAGGCCGAGCCGGCGGAAGACGACGTGATGGCAGTGGAGGAAGCCTGGGCCAAACTCGACCCACGAGCGGAAGAGGAGTAGCCGATCCGCGAGGAGAGATCGCTCTTTGCACTGCCGCGGCTCCACCGCGCCTTTCGGGGCGCTGAAGCCTTCCTCGGCCCGTTACTGGCCCGTCCCGCGCTCGCGTGATGACTCACGCCAGGCGGCCACTATCTGCTGGGCCAGGTTCCTCACCAGCGTCTTGCGCGCGGCTGAGAAGCGATAGAGCCGTACCTTCTGGATGCTCGACTGGACCTGGTCGGTGATCACTGCGCCGGTGGCGCCGTCCACCACCGCGAGGCGGACCCCGCCGGAAAGCCTGTGCCGCGTGACTGG
>Ga0307379_10003077_pt1 | contig 24306 bp, 19 predicted proteins | sample UN2MG_FD_202237 | JGI IMG/M metagenome (GOLD analysis project Ga0307379, IMG submission 202237) | Soil microbial communities from Risofladan, Vaasa, Finland - UN-2 | ecosystem: Environmental > Terrestrial > Soil > Coastal area > Acid sulfate soil | place: Finland: Risofladan, Vaasa | collected...
CTTCCTCGATCACGTCGGCCTTGGCGAGGGCCAGGCCTGTGCCCACCCCTTCGGGCAGATCGACTTTGATGGCGGCGATACCCAGCGCGGGATCGGCCATGCCGAATTCCTTGGCGACGACCTCGGTGCCGTCGCCGAGAATGACCATCACCTGCTTGACCCCCGGCTGGGCCACCGACGCCAGGTCCGTCACGACCATCTTGCCGCCGCCAAGCAGAAAACCGCTGGCGTACGATACGGGCAACCCCAGGGCACCGTCCACGCGGACGAGGCACATGCGGCGGCCGATGTCCTGAAGTTTGTCGGCCGGGATCGAGGCCGATGGCCAGATGAGTTCCTTCGGTATCCGCCGCGCCGGCTGCGTGGGGGACGGACCCGTGCCGGGTGTCGGCGCCGGCCCGACCGCAGCCGTCTGGACGGGGGCCTTGTACGGATCGGCGTGCCGCTGGGCGAGACCGCGCGCGAGAAGCGCCGCCGAGACCCATCCGCCGGCCGTCCAGATGCGGGCTCGCGTGGCCGCGCCACGTTGCTGTGGGTCGCACGGGAAGACCCAGACGGGCCCGCCCGCGATGCACGTCTCGGCCGCCCCGACGGTGACCGCCGACGTGCCGGAGTCCGCGCACGTGACGTCGAAGAGTTGGACGCGGACGGTCACGCCGCCGCGGACGACGTTGTAGGTTTCGCCGTCCACGGGTTTGCAGGAGGCGGCGGCGAAGGCGGGGGCGACGGGCGGCGGCCCTTGGTTTGCCGTGCCGGCGGGGTCGGGCGGGTCGAGAGAGGCCGGGTCCAGATCGCCGCGGCGCATGGCGTAGTCGGCCCGGATCAGGACCTCCGCGAGCCAGCCCTTCCTGGTCCATACGTGGGCCCAGACCTGGTCGGTGCTGCCTTTCGGGCGGCCGACGGGGAAGACCCAGACCGGTTCGGCCTGGATGAGGTTTCGGGTGATGGTCTGGGCCATGCCGCGGATGCGTTCGGGCATCTTGGAGCAGTCGGCCCCGGCGAGTTGGACGCGGACGCGCTTCAGGTCCCCGCGTTGGAACTCGAAGGAGTCGGCCTGGATGTTGTGGATGCGGCCGATGGAGACCGTGAAGAAGGCCGGCGCGGCAGGGGGGGACGGGCCGGCGGCCGGTTCGGCTGCCCCGGCGGCGGCTGTCAGGAGTGTGCCGGTCAGTGCTGCCGCCAGCGCTGCCGCGGCCCGAATCATGCGCACGACTCCCAACACCTTGACGTGGTGACCGATTTCGACGGACATGGTCTTTCCCCCCAGCAGGTTCTCGCGGTCATCATTGCCCCTGCCGAAATGCGCCTCCTAGATATTATGCAGGGATGGCGCTTTCTTGTCCAGAGCCATATTCTGCGGGAAGGCCGCCACGCGGAGACAAGGTCACTTGCCGGGCGAGGCGACGGTGAGCGCGGCGGCGCCGGCGGTCCAGGCGGCTTCGACCGTGCCGGCTGGGGTTTGGGTGAGCGTCGGGCCGGCGGCCGTGGTGATTTCGCCTGCGCGGAGGAGTTCGGCGGCGGCGGCGAGGACGACGGCCGGACCGCGGCGGAAATCAAACCGCTTCGTCTCGCCGCGGTAGCACACGGCGTCGAGGAAGACGTGGCCGGCCTCGCGGCCGAGTTCCCACGTCACGTCACGGCCGTCGAAGCGGCCCGGCACGACGTGGACGACGACGCGTTGCCCGGCGGCGGCGAGTTCGAACCGTGCGTCATCCAGCGCCCGCGCCGCGGCGTCTTGGCCGCGCACCTCGTACCGCAGGCGGAAGTCGGCGGCGCGGAAGGTGCCGTCCGACGGCCGGTCGAGCGACGGGTGCCAGTCGCCGTGGTTCTTCAGCGGATAGAAGACCGACAGCGTGCGCGGGCCCTCTTGGGCCGTCGCGATGCCCATCGACGCGAAGTCTTTGCCGTCGTGGAGAAAGCGGACGCGGAAGATGGCCGTCTGCTTGCCGCTTGCGCCCCAGTAGCCGAGGAGCGGCCGCCGCTGCGTCCACAGCATCGACCGGTTGACGCTGCCGAGACAGGCGTCGGCGGTGTGCCAGGTGGTGCCGATGGTGGACGCCTCGGGCGTGCGGCCGCGGATGAACGTCCGGACGAGTTCGACGGGGTCGCGCGGCAGTTTCCGGAAGCGCGGCCGCAGGTCGTCCGGACACTGCGCGGCGAGTTCGGCGGCCGTCTTCTCGGAGAGGGTGTCGGAATAGGCGCGGCTGTGCGGCCCGGCCCATTGGCGCGTGCCGGGATGGAAACTGTCGGCGATGATCTGCCAGGCCGTTCGCCGCAGGGACTCGGCCGCGCGGCGCGTGGCGGCGTCGCGAACCAGCCGCAGGACCCGCTCGCATTCCCGCAGCGCCACCCGCGTGTAGGTGGGACTGTTGTACTCGTTGAAACTGCCGTGCTCGGCGGTGTGGGCGACCATCTTTTCGAGCCGCGTGCGGCCGTACTGGAGCAGGCCGTCGTCGCCGAGCAGTTCGCCCGCCGCCGCGCACACCCCGCCGCCCATGATGGCGATGTTGGTGTACCCCGGCCCGACGTTCCGTTTGCGGATGGCGCGGGCGGCGTGGCGAAGGCTCGTGCGCATAGGCGTCTGGAGGTCGGCGGCGAGGGAGTCGGGATGCTCGATGAGCATCTCGGCCAGCATGGCCCCGCAGAAATCGGCCCAGTTCCAGTCGGGCGGCGCCATCTTCTCCAGCGGCTCCTCCAACACGTACGACCAGATACCGTAGGTGCGGCTCGCCGGGTCGGTGTCTTGCAGGCTGATGACCTTGCGGATGAGATGAGCGGCCCGGTCGGTGTCGCCCGGGTCGTTGCGCTTCAGCAGCGCCGCGGCGTACTCCAGCGACGAGCGCGTGCCGTGGGTCCACGTGCCGGGCTTGACGGTGCTGTGGTACCCGGCGCCGCGGTACCTGGCCCCGAGCATGTGGTGCGTCTCGCTGTAGTCGCGGCCGCACGCCTCGAGGTAGGCTTCGAGGTCGGTGTCAACGGCAGCGCCGAGGGCCGGCGCGACCACGGCCGGGAGGACGGCGGCGGCGACGGCCGGCGCCAGGAGACTCATCCGCATGGCAGGCTCCGGGGGCTGGTGTCCTTGCGTCTTAACCGATACGGCGGGTCGGGGTGTCGGCCGGTTCAACGGCGCGTCAAGCGACGTGCCGCGCCGGCCCCGTCGGGCGCGCGTGCGGCGCGCGGCGTTACGGTCGGACGGCCGCTTTGTCGATCTCTGCCCGTCCATCGAGAAGGTTATCGACAATCTGGTTGCCGCGCCCGCCCGTGACCTTCAGCGGCACCCATCCTTTGGCGTCGGCCCCGTCGTTTCGGATGAGGCAGCCGGAGACGCGGCTGTCGGAGACGTTCTTCAGGAGCAGGCCCACGTTGTCGCAGTCGAGGATGGTGCAGCCGGTCACGTTGAAGCGGCGGCAGTCCTCAATGGCCAGCGCGGCCGGCGCGCGGCGGACGCCGTTGATGTTGAGCCCCGTGAGGGTGGCGTCGGCACAGCGGCGGAACACGAGCGGCGTGTCGGCCTCCTTCTCCTCCTGGTACGCCGGGTTGCGGTCGAAGACGTTCGGCCCGACGACCACCGCCGTACTGTTCTCGACGAGCAGGTTCGCCTTGTACCCTTTCCAGAAGGTGTTGCCGACGATGCTGACGCCGCGCGCCTTGGCGACGTGCACGTTCACCTGGACGTCGCTCAGCACGTTGTCGGCGATCGTGACGTTGCCGCGCACCACGCCGCCCGAGTCGGTGCCGATGAATCGGACGTTGGCCGAGCCGGGGGCCTCGTGGGTGTGCTGGATGGTGCATCCGACGATGGCGACCTCGCCGGTGCCGTGGCTTCCGCCGGTCGAATCGATGAGGACGTTGGCGGTGGGCGGCCCGTCGGCGGCCATGTTGCCCTCGATGTCGCAGCCGGTGACCTGAATGTTCCGCACGTTGCCCGCCCGCACGACGATTCCCCCGCCGCCGTTGTAACTGATGTGCGATCCGGTGACGTTGATCTGGTGCAGGTCCACGTCGTCCAGATACAGCCCCACGCCGCGGTTCTCGTACAGGTGACAGTCTGAGACGATGACGTTGCGGTTCCGCTTCACCAGGTGGATGGCGTGGAGGGTCTTTCGGATCGTGGTGCGGCTGACGATGAGTTGCATGGTGCCGGTGGCCTCGATGCCGCAGGCCGCTTCGTGGGCGCCGACGATCTCCAGGCCGTCCACCAGGGGCGACCGCTGCCGCTCCCACACGTTCGGCTTGACGGTCGCAGGGCTGGCGGTGCCCTCGTGGCTGCCGACCAGCCGCAGCGCCGGTCCCGGCCCGGCCATGACGATGGTCGCAGCGCCGGTGCCGACGATGGACGTCGGGCCGACCTTGTCGAGGTCGATGACGACCGTCTTGGTCAGCCGGTACGTGCCGCGCGGCAGGAAGATATCGCCGGCCTTCGAGTCCACGGCCTTCTGGAGCGCGGCGGTATCATCGGCCGCGCCGTCGCCGACGGCGCCGAAGTCGCGGACCGTCCGGACGGGGACATCGCGTGCCGCGCCTCCTCCCGGCGCCGCCAGGCAGACGCTGCCCGTCAGGAGAACCAGTACGGCGGCGAGGATCCGCAGGTGGGGGGCAAACCGCATGGCTTTGGCCTCCTTCTTGTTTCGCTTTCGGGCGCCGGGTTTGACCCCACCGGCTTTGAGCCGGCAGGCTTTCTGTCACCCTGAGGCCCCGCAGGGGCCGAAGGGTCTCGCCGTGGGAACAACGAAACAGCCAAGACCACGGCGAGATTCTTCGGCCCGCAAGCGGACCTCAGAATGACAACACTAAACATGTACCCAGAGCGTAACCCTTGAGTCTCGTCCGTCCGACCTCCGGCGCGAAGCCGGTCCCGTGTATTCTGCCGGGACGGGCGTTGCTTGTCCACAAGCGTGTTGGGCTGTGACGCAGAGAGAAGGTGTACCTTCAGCGCGGATGGTTGGGTTGGGGCGCGGTGGGCAGGATTGCCCACCGCGCGATCCGTTGGCGCACACGGTGGGGAACGGCACCAACGGCTCGGCTCATCTGGTGCCGGATGACTCGATCCGGTACAGGTGCGTCTTGGTCCGCAGGAACAGGGCCTTGCCGCAGACGGCGGGGGAGGCCATGAAGCCGGAGTCGAGGGCGTTGGTGGCGAGGACTTCAACCGTGCGGCCGGCCTTGAGGACCGTGGTCTTTCCCTGCTGGCTGAAGAAGTAGAGGCGTCCGTCGGCATAGATGGGCGAGGCGGCGTGGTTGCCGCCGATGCGCTCTTTCCAGACCTCTTCGCCTGTCCCGACCTCCAGGCACGTGACGGTGCCGTCGTCGCTGACCATGAAGAGGAGGTCATCCACGATGACGGGCGACGGCATGCGGGGCACGTTGCGGCGGACCTTCCACGCGACGCGAGAGTCGGTCACGTCGCCCCGGCCGCCGGTGCGGACGGCCCAGAGTTCCGCGGTGCTGAAGCCGGTGGAGAAGATGGCGAGGCCGCCTCCGAAGACGGGCCGCGGGGCGCTCGAGTGGCCCGTGTGGCGGACCTTCCAGGCCTCCTGGCCGGTGCGCGGGTCGTAGGCGTAGGCGGCCTTGGCGCCGAGGCTGATCATCCGGGGCCGGCCGCCCGAGTCGATGACCAGCGGCGTGGAGAAGGCCTTGCGGAAATCGCCTTCCCGCGTGGGTTGGCCCCGGGCGTCGAGGTCGTTCCACTCGGTCGTGCGGTCGGTCTTCCAGACGGTCCGGCCCGACGCCTTGTCGAGGGCCGTCACGTACTGCACGTCCACGCCGTCGAAGGTGAGGATCAGGAGGTCCTCGAAGAGGACGGGCGAGGAGGCCGGGCCGCGATAGTGGCGGCACTCCAGGTCCGTCCGCTGCCAGAGGACCTTGAACGTGGCCGTGTCGAGGCACGCCGTGCCGTAACTGCCGAAGTGGACGTACACGCGGCCGGGTTCGATGACCGGCGACGGCGAGGCGTAGCCGTTGACGTTGTTGCCGAGCGGTTCCGGCGCGTCGGCGTGGAACAGCCTCTCATTGAGAAGGACGCGGCCGGTGGCGGCGTCCACGCAGATAGCGAAGAAGTCGCGGCCGTCGAGCGTGGCCGTGGTCAGCCAGACCTGGCCGCCCAGCACCACCGGCGTGGACCAGCCGCGATGGGGGATGGGCGTCTTCCACACGACGTTCTCGGTCTCGCTCCAGCGGAGGGGGAGGCCGACGGGAGTGGTATCGCCGGGAGCGGAGACGTGGCCGTTCGCCCAGGGTCCGCGGTAGTCGGGCCAGGCGACGACCGCAGCCGACACCGGACCCACCGCCAGCAGGATGATCAGCAGGGCCGTCCATCGCCGCGTCCACGGGTGAGGCGGGCCTGAGTTTGCCGAAACGTCATGCGTCATCGCGTTCACCTTGCCGGGGTTGTGCCTGAGAGCAGTCCACGATTGAATGTAGCGGATCCTCGCGCGGCGGCGTGCGGGTGCGTTGGCCTACCACCCGCCTCCTCCTCCTCCGCCACCGCCGCCGCCGGAGGATCCCCCGCCGCCCGAGCCGGAACTCGATCCCGGGGCTGTTGAGGCCGACGAGAGGGCCGAGGCAAACGAACTGCTGAACGACGACGCAAACGCCCCCGCGCCGACCGCGCTCCACGACGGGCCGTGGTACCAGGTGGGCGAGTACTCGGCCCCCTCGGTCGAGGCGCGCTCGAGGACCTCGGCGAACTGCTCGGACCAGGCCGTCTCGACGCCCAAGGCCAGGGCGTACGGCAGGAACCGCTCGAACAACTCCGGCGTCTTGTGGGGCGGGTTGGATGCGCCCATCAGGACGTCGCCCTCGGCGGTGCCCAGGTACATGCGGAACCCCTCGATGCGGTCCATGATCTCGCGGCCCTCGGGGCTCGGCTGCTTCAGGAAGTGATGGAACTTGGCGTTCACCAGACCCAGCGCCACGAGGATCGGCACCAGCCAGATCGAGGTCATGTACACCAGGATGCCCGCGACGACGATCTCGGCGGCGAAGAAGGGCACCGCGAACAGGGTGATGCCCACGGCGCCGCCGCCCTTCGCCAGCCGCCCGAGGCCCTGGCCCCGGCCGGCGCCACGCCAGGCGTTGCTGACCGCCCGCGCCAGGGCACAGACGCCCAGCGTCCAGAAACTCAGCCACACGCACAGGAACGCCACGGCGGGGTTGCCCTCCAGCAGCGCCGCAATCAGGGCCACGGCGGCGAGTGTCAGGACCGACAGGACGATGCCCGGGACGAACCACTTGACGTTCGCGGCGAAGTGGCGCCCCTTGTGGGCCTTGGCGAGCGATTTCTTGAGACCGTCGAGGGCCTTCCCGAACGTCGTGTGGTTCTTATTGGTGAGGCTGATCTCGTCGCGGCTGCCGAGGAGTTTCTTGAAGACCTTTGCCTCGGCCGGTTCGAGGTCGGTCGCGCCGGCGTCGTCGGTCCGGACCAGGCGGTACTCGCCGTCGTCGTCTTCGATCGTCAGGCGGCGCTGGACGGCCAGGTGGATGACCGTGGCGGCAAAGCAGAGTTGGTCGAAGGCCATCCGCAGGATGTACCGCACGGCCGCCGGGCTGAGTCCGTCGGGCGCCTCGAACAGCGGGATGACGATGCCCTTGGGCGGGTCGCGGCCCACGTGCATCCAGGCCACGAGGAAGTAGACGGCCACCGCGACCAGGCCGACCAGGCCGGTCAGCACCATCAGGTTGTCCTGCAGCAGCCAGGTCATCTCGTCGGCGACGGTCGGTTCTGTGACGAATCCCTTCGGCCAGGTCGCGACGATCGTCAGCCCCTCGCCCTGCGCCAGGGGCCGCGTTGTGCGGAAGCAGCACCGGCCCGCGGCGTCAACCGACGATTCGTAGTCCTTGCCCTGCGCGTCCTTGGGGCCGGTGTAGGCCTCGTGGCCGATCTTATCCGCCGGCACGCCTTCGGGCAGTGCGACGGTGGCCGAAGCCTGGTCGATGGGGAACTCCCACTCGTTGCCCGTCACGTTGAAGTAAAGTTCGTCGTGGTCGTCGAAGAACGCGAGGAGGCGGCCCACGCGGTACGTCAGCGTGTAGGTGTAGACGCCCGTCTTCAGGAACACGTCCTTGTGCCCGGCGTAGATCCGCAGGTACGGATCCTTGCTCTCGGTGTGGAAGGGCTCGGCCTTGCCGTCGCGCTTCACGCCCAGGACCTCGAAGGGGACGATGACGCGGCGGCGGTCGCGTCCCACGTACCGGACGGGGAAGTCGCGGTAGATGCCGCGCTTGATCTTCCCTCCTTCGGCGCGGACCTTGATGGTCTCGGTCACGGTCAGCCAGGCGTCCGGGTGGACCGTGATCTCGCTGTGGTAAGCCAGGATCCGTTCGGCGGCGGGGCTCGGCGTGGCCGCCACCCCGGCTATCAAAAAAACAAGGCCTGCAACGACCGTCCGTCTGGTCGGCATCGGTTACATCTCCACCTGCGGAGCGGCACGCTCGGTCGCCGTCTCGACCTGGAAGAACTCGCCGTGGGTGAACCGGAACAGTCCCGCCACAAGGTTGCTCGGGAACGATTCGACACGGATGTTGTGGTCGCGCACCGCGCCGTTGTAGTAACGGCGGGCCATCTGAAGGTGGTCCTCGATCTCGGTCAAGAGGTTCTGGAGTTCGAGGTAGTTGGCGTCGGCCTTCAGGTCGGGGAAGGCCTCGGCCAGGGCGAAGAGGTGCTTCAGCCGGTCCGTGAGGAGGTTCTCGCGGTTCTGGGTCTCGCCGAGCGGTTCGTCGCGGGGGGCCTCGGTCCGCAGTTCGGTGATCTGGACGAGGAGTTCCCGCTCGTGGCGCCCGTAGGCCTTCACCGTTTCGACGAGGTTGGGGACGAGGTTGTGGCGGCGCCGCAGTTGCACGTCGATACCGCTCCAGCCTTCGCGCATCAGGTTCCGCGCGCGGACGAGCCGGTTGAACGCCACGGCCGTCCAGACCACCAGTGCCGCGACCAACACCAGGATGACGATCATGACTTCGGTGGGCATCAGGCGTCTCCCGCTCCCCCACTCCCGGCCGTCCGGGATGTGGCCGATGCGATTGTAGTGCCGATGGCGGCGCTCTACCAGAACCTTTGCCTGTGGCTACACGCAGAGTGTTTGCCGACACGGCCACTTGCAGAATCGGCATGTCACGTCCTTGACTGGAGAAAAGAGGAGAGGGGCTGGCGGCCCGTTTTTTCTTGACGTTCGGAATTTGTTAGGGTAGGGTGTGGATCGCCGTACGTATCCCCGGTCCCCGGCAGAGGAGGGAGCCGCGATGCCTGCGATTGAGATCCGCGACATGACGGCCGACGACGAGGCCTTCGTCGGCCCGTGCACGCACATCGACGAGGCCGAGGAGTGGACCGCCTCCGGCAAGCGCCGTGCCACTTGGCTTCGTGCGATGCACGCCAAGGGGGCCCGGACCAAGGTGGCCCTGCTCGACGGTGCCCATGCGGGGTTCCTCCATTGCATGCCCATCGAGCACGCCCCTTGGGGGCCCCTGGGCCGGGACCTGATGGTCGTGCCGTGTCTGGCCGTCAAGGACGACGTGAAGGGCAGGGGCGTGGGCTCGGCCCTTTTGGCGGCTGCCGAAGACGAGACGCGCCGGCAGGGTCTCAAGGGGCTGGTGACCACCGGCTGGTACCACGACTTCTGGTTCATGCCGGGGCCGTGGTTCGAGCGGCGCGGTTTCACGGTGGTCGCACGCCAGGACACGCGGGCCATCCTCTGGAAGGTCTACGACCCGACGGCCGAGCCGCCCGGGTTCCTGAAGCGGAACTGGGAGTTCGTGCCCGTTGAGGGCAAGGTGGCCGTGGACCTGTTCTGGATGTGCTTCTGCCTGACGAGCGATAGCGAGGCCCAGCGCGTCCGCGAGGTGGCGGCCGAGTTCGGCAACAAGGTCGTCCTGCGCGAGTACAGCAGGGACGACCAGGAGGCGTTCATGCGGCACCAGACGGGGCGTGCCATCTTCGTGAACGGCAAGGAGATCGGCTGGGGATACGAGGCCCCCAGGGAAGGCGTCCGCGAAGCCATCGACGACGCGCTGCGCAAGGCCTAATGCGCCACGCGGCGGCCTTCCCGGACCGCCGCGGAGACGCTACGAGGTGGCATGCTGGTGAAGTTGGGGGGCTACCAGCCGGACGCTCTGGTGGTTGCGTCGAACCCTCCTGGCGACTCGGGCGATCCATGGACGCCGAGCAGAAACTGAAAGTCCTGGCCGACGATTCGCGCTTCGACCTGTCGTGCGCGTGCGGCACGAAGCGGGCGAGCGACCATCGCCACCGCGGGCCGGACGGCCTGTGGTTGTATCCGGCGTCGCTTCCGCGCGGCGGCACAAGTGTCATGCTCAAGACGCTCGTCTCGAACGCCTGTGTGAGCGACTGCCGGTACTGCCCCCTGCGTGCCGGCCGCGACATCCGCCGCTGCACGCTCGCGCCGGAGGACGTGGCACGCCTGTTCGTGGACTACGCGCGGGCGAAGAAGGTCTTCGGCCTGTTCCTCTCATCGGGCGTCATCCGCGATCCCGACACGGCGATGGACCGTATGATCGCCGTGGCGCGGATCCTTCGCCGGACGTACGAGTACCGCGGCTGGCTGCACCTGAAGGTCATCCCCGGCGCCTCGGATGCCGCCATTGAGGAGATGCTCTCGGTGGCGAGCGCCGTGAGCCTGAACGTCGAAGTGCCGACGCGAGCCGCCTTCCGTCCCCTCTCGACGACGAAGGATTTTGACCGCGACATCGTGCGGCCGATGAAGGTGATCAGCCGCCTGAGGGCGCGCGGCAGCCGGTGCGCCCGCGTCAAACAGATGACCCAATTCGTCGTGGGCGCCTCCGACGAGACCGATGCCGAGATCGTCGCGGCCGCCTTCGGTCTGTACCGGCGGCTGAGGCTCAACCGCGTCTACTTCAGCGCGTACCAGCGCGGCCTGGGCGATCCGTCGATTCCCGGAGAACGCGTGGGGGCGGCGGCGCCCGAGGACCTGCTCACCCGCGAGCACCGCCTCTACCAGACCGATTTTCTCATCCGCCGGTACCAGTGGGACCTGGAGGACTTCCTCTTTGAGCCGGACGGCAGCCTTTCACTCGCGACCGATCCGAAACAGCGGTGGGCGGATGGACATCCCGAGTTCTTCCCCGTGCGGCTGCGGTCGGCCGACCGCCGGGCGCTCCTGCGCGTGCCGGGCGTCGGGCCCGTCACGGCCGGCCGCATCCTTCAGACGCGCCGCCACGGCCGCCTTCGACATCTCGGTGACGTCGGTCTGCGCGGTAAACGCCTGGCAAAGGCGGCGCGGTACGTTGTGATGGAGTAGTGGACTGTCAGGTTTGGTCTGTCGGGTGCCACTGACCGCCGCAGCACGGGGCGTGCGACGCCTTGCCGTCGGACCATCGAGCCGGTAGTCTTCCCATCGGACCATCCTATGGACACACTGCGCAGCCGGCGAATCAACACGGCGTTGGGCATTGTGGCCATCGTGTTGTGGAGCAGCACGATGGCGCTGGCGCGGAGTCTGTCTGAGGCGCTCGGCCCGCTGACGGCCGGCACCATCGTTTACACGGCGGGTGGGGTGCTCGGCTGCCTGTACCTGGCGGCCAGAGGGCGGCTGGTCGCTGCCTTTCGTCTGCCGCGAGCGTACCTGGTGGGCAGCGGTCTGCTGTTTGTAGCGTACATCGTGTGCATGTATCTGGCGGTGGGGCTGGCGGTAAGCCGGCAGCAGACGATTGAGGTGGGCATCCTCAACTACCTGTGGCCGGCGCTGACGCTTGTGTTCGCGATCCCGATCCTGCACGCGCGGGTCCGTGCGGCCTTCTGGCCGGGCGTGGTCCTTGGGCTGGCGGGGGCGGCGCTGGCGCCGCTCAGGCTGGAGGAATACTCGCTGGACGCGTTGGCGGCCAACCTGCGGGCCCATCCGGTTCCGTATCTGTTGGCCCTGGCGGCGGCGATCCTCTGGGGGCTCTACTCGAACGTGAGCCGGCGCTGGGCCGGCCAGGCCCGCGGCGGGGCCGTCCCGGTCTTCGTGCTCGTCACGGGGCTGGTTCTGGCGGCGCTTCGGTGGGCGTTTCCGGAGGAGTCCGTCTGGACGGCCCGCGCCATGGCGGAACTCGCCTTCCTCGCGGTGTTTCCAACGCTGCTGGCCTACGCCATGTGGGACGCGGCCGTGCGACGGGGGAACCTGACGCTGGTGGCGTCGGTATCCTACCTGGCGCCGCTCCTCTCGACCGCCATCAGCGCGGTGTACCTGGACGTGGCCGTGGGGTGGAACCTGTGGGCCGCCTGCGGACTGGTCGTGGCGGGGGCGCTGGTGTGCAGCCGCTCGGTGGTTAGATGTAGGCCGCGGCAAGCCGCGGCTTATCCTCGATAGATTGCCGCGGCACGCCGCGGCCTACGTGCTGTAGGGGCGAGGCATGCCTCGCCCTCGTTTGCGGACGCGTACGGCTGCCAGGGCGAGGCATGCCTCGCCCCTACGACTGCCGGGGCGCGCCCCGGCCTACGGTGTGCGTGACCATCGATGTAGGCCGCGGCAAGCCGCGGCTTACAAAAAGGTCCCTGGCACCTTTTTGCCCGTTTGCCTTGACTTCCGCCGCCCGCCCGGATACTCTAACGCACCCATAAGGGCTAGCCCTGAGGAGCGCGTTCCCGGGACGTTTTGCTGGCGCCAGACGCATGGTTATTTGTATTATCCCCGCCCGATATGGGTCCAAGCGATTCCCCGGGAAACCTCTCGCCTCCGACACCGGCAAACCCCTTATCCAGCACGTCTGCGAAGCGGCCGAGCGCGCCTCGTGCGTGGACGCCGTCCTTGTGGCCACCGACGATGAGCGGATCCGCGATGCCGTCGAGGCCTTCGGCGGCCGCGCGGTCATGACCGCCGCCGAGCACCCCTGCGGCACGAACCGCGTGGCGGAGGCGGCCGGGGCGTTTCCCGAGGCCGATATCATCATCAACTTCCAGGGCGACGAGCCCGAACTCGACCCCACGCTCCTCGACCGCCTGATCGACGTTTTCGACGCCGACCCGTCGGTCGAGGCCGCCACCGTCGCCGGACCGCTCGAAGCCGACGAAGTGAACGACCCGAACGCCGTGAAGGTCGTCGTGGGGGCCGACGGTAACGCCCTGTATTTCTCGCGCGCCCCGATTCCGTGGGCCCGCGACGGCGAGGCCGTGCGGCAGGCGCCGATGCTTAAGCACTTCGGCATCTACGCGTACCGCGCGGCGGCGCTGCGCGACTATGCCGCCATGCCGCAAGCCCCCCTGGAGGTGACCGAGAAACTGGAACAACTGAGGTGGATCGAGAACGGCCGCCGCATGCGCGTCCTCGTGACGGACGCCCGCCCCGGCGGCATCGACACGCCCGAATCGTACGCCGCCTTCGTTGCCCGGTACCGCGAGGCCAACCCTGCGTGAGAGGCGCCTGATGCCTGCAACGGAACTGTTCCGCAACATCGCCAACCAGACCGAGGAGACGGAGTTCTACACGCCGGTGCCCGACGGGTACCAGCCCGGCCGCACCAAGTACGTCATCGTCTTCGGCACCGTCATGAGCGGTCTGGGCAAAGGCATCTTCGCCTCCAGCCTGGCCAAACTGCTCCAGGACCAGGGCCTGCGGGTCGCCCCGATCAAACTCGAAGGGTACCTCAACATCGACTCCGGCACGCTCAATCCGTACCGCCACGGCGAGGTCTTCGTTCTCGACGACGGGATGGAGACCGACATGGACCTGGGCACGTACGAGCGGATCCTCGACCAGGACCTGACGCGCGACCACTTCGCCACGAACGGCCAGATCTTCTGGGCGGTTCTGGAGCGCGAACGGCGCGGCGAGTACCTCGGCCGCGACGTCCAGATCCTGCCCCACGTCACGGGCGAGGTGAAACGCAAACTCCGCGACCTGGCCGTCAAGACGCGGGCCGACGTCGTCTTCGTCGAGATCGGCGGCACGGTGGGCGACTTCGAGAACGCCTGTTACATCGAGGCGACGCGCGAACTCGCCTACGAGGAAGGGCCCGAAAACGTCTGCTTCGTCGCCCTGACGTTCATCCTCGAACCCAGCATCCTCGGCGAGCAGAAATCCAAGGCCGCTCAACTCGGCATCAAGCGGCTGCTCGAAATGGGCATCCAGCCCCACATCATCGCCTGCCGCGCCGCCAACCCCGTCACCGACAAGGTCCGCGAGAAACTCTCGATCTACACCAGCGTGCCCATGTCGCGCGTCGTCTCGATGCACGACGAGCCGTCCATCTACCTGTTGCCGGCGCGCCTGCAGCGCGACCAGGTGGACCGGCAGGTCGTGCACATCCTGAACCTGAACGACCGCGTGGACCCGCGCGCCGAGCAGAAGGCCACCCGGACGTGGGAGGGTTTCTGCCGCCGTATCCGCGACCCCAAACACGAGGTCACCATCGCGGTCACCGGCAAGTACACCGCGGTCCGCGACAGTTACGCCAGCCTGCTGAAGGCGATCGAGCACGCCGGCGCCGCCCTCGAGACGCGGTGCGAGGTCCGGTGGGTCGATACGACCAGCCTGAGCGAGGGCGGCGCGGCTACGGCCCTGGAGGGGGCCGACGGCATCATCGTGCCCGGCGGGTTCGGCGTCCGCGGCGCCGAGGGAAAGATCGCCTGCGTCCGCTACGCCCGCGAGAACGTCGTCCCGTATCTGGGCCTGTGCTTCGGCTTCCAGATGGCGGTGGTCGAGTTTGCGCGGAACGCGTGCGGCCTGGCCGGCGCCAACTCGACCGAGATCGCCGAGACGACGCCGCACCCCGTCATCGATCTGCTGCCGGAGCAATACGAGGTCGAGGGTCTGGGCGGCACGATGCGCCTGGGCGGCAAGGACGTCGAGGTGGTCCCCGGCACGCTGGCCTCGAAGATGTTCGGCGGCGCGGCGACGGTCCGCCTTCGGTTCCGCCATCGGTACGAGGTCAACCCCGACTACATCGACCGTCTCACGAGCGGCGGGCTCCTCTTTTCCGGCAAGGCGCCCGGTCAGCCGATCATGCAGATTCTGGAGTTGCCGGACCATCCGTACTTCGTCGCGACGCAGTCGCACCCGGAGTTCACGAGCCGGCCGCTCCGGCCGTCGCCGTTCTACACGGGCCTGGTGGCCGCGGCCCTCGGACTGAGCGCCGTCGGACCGGTCTCGGCAACGCAAAGCAGGAGGTAGCACCCCATGACCGACCAGGACACCCCCCGTCCGGAACCATCCGCCGCGGATCAGCCCCCGGCGGAGGAAGGGAAGATTCACGTGGACTCGGACTGGAAGAAGGAGGCCCAGGCCGAGAAGCAGCGCCTGGCGCGCGAGGCCGAGGCGGCCGAGCCGTCGGCCGGTGGCCCCGGCGCGGAGCCCGGCGCCGACCAGGCGCTGCCGCAGGCCTCCTTTGCGTCGCTCGTTCAGATGCTTGCGACCCAGGCGGCCATCTTCATGTCGGACCAGCGCGACCCTCAGACCGGCCGGTCGATGCAGCATCTCGATCTCGCCAAACACAACATCGACCTGTTGGCCGTCCTGGAGCAAAAGACGAAGGGCAACCTGGCCGACGACGAGAAGAAACTCCTGGATCACATGCTCTATGAATTGCGTATGGTGTACGTGAGCGTGGCGTCGTAGGTCTGCTTTCTCAGGTTCGGGGAACGAGCGGCCGGCTCTTTGGCGCGGCGAGCGGTCGTACGTGTTCAGCGTTGTCATTCTGAGGGTCGCCTTGGCGACCCGAAGAATCGCGCCGTGGTCTTTGCCGTTTTGTCGTTCACACGGCGAGACCCTTCGCTTCGCTCAGGGTGACAGCCCTGATGGGCACGCTAAACACGTACGGCAGTCTTGGCCGCCGCGTTTGCGGACGCATACGTAGGCCTGCGGCGCGGTGGGCAGGAGTGCCCACCGCGCGCTGCGGTGCCCACCGCGCGCTGCGGTGCACGCCGCGCGCTGCGGTGCCCACCGCGCGCTGCGGTGCCCACCGCGCGCTGCGGTGCCCACCGCGCGCTGCGGTGCACGCCGCGCGCTGCGGTGCACGCCGCGCGCTGCGGTGCACGCCGCAAGAAGGGCAGGGCATGAGACGCCTGGCCACTGTGCACATCGCCGCCGCAGCCCTGGCGGTACTGGTGGGGCTGCTCGCCGGATGCGAGGGCGGCCGGACCGCCGACCGGACCGGCGGGTCGTTGCTCACCGTCGAGGAGGCGCTTCAGGTCGGTCGGGCGGCGGCGCCCTACGTCGAGACGCTGGCCGGCGGGCGGTTCGAGAACCTGCCCGTCGAGGCCTACCTTCGCACGATCGGCGAACGCGTCGCCCGGTCCACCCCGAGGCACGAACTGCCTTATCAGTTTGCGGTCATCGACAGTGCCGACGTCCGGGGCTACGCACTGCCCGGCGGGCAGGTCTACCTGACGCGCGGTCTTCTCGCGAAACTGGTGACCGAGAGCCAGTTGGCGGCGGCGTTGGCCCATCAGTTGGCTCACATCAGCGCGCGGCACGTGGTTCCGGCGCTGTGCGAGGCGTGCGGTAGAGGCGAGTTGCTCGACGCCGTCGCCGCCGCGGAATCGGCGGCTGCCGGCACGGCAGCGCAACCGCAGAACGAGGCGCTCGCACGTCTCGCCAAGGCCATCTACGAGCACGCTTACGACCCGGACACCGAAGCGGCGGCCGACCGCCTGGGGCTGGATTACCTGGTGGCCGCCGGCTACAATCCGTCCGGCATGGTGACCTTTCTGGAGGTCCTGGCCCGAAGCGTGCGTCCCGGCGACTCGGCTGTGCCGAACGTGGACACGGAAAGCCGCGCCCGACGGATCCGCAAGATCGTCGAACGAAAATACCGGGAGCGCGGCGGCCGCGTGGCCGATGAAGAGTACAGGAGCGAGGTACTCGACCGATTGAAGAGCCCGCTGTCCCTGCGCGGTGACGCTCGGGGAATGCCCTGAACGGAGGCGTTTGATGCCGACTGCGAAGCAGGTTGGGTGGCTCATGGCTCTGGCGATCGTGCCGGCCCTCATGGGGTGCGGCGGCGAGGCGGCGCTGCGCCGCCAGGCACAGGCTACGTGTCGTCACGTGGCGGCGGCCGCGCCTGCGGCGGCGCCTTCGGCCGATCGGCCCAGGTCGGTGGTCTACTTCGCGCCGCGTGAAGCGCCCGCGCCGGTGCCGACGGGCGACGCCGGCCCTGGCGCCGAGGCGAAGCGCGAGCCGCCCGACGCGCCGCCCGCGACCATAGAGGGGATGTCGTTTGGCGAGATCCTCAAGATCGACCTTCGCGAGACGCCGCGGCAGATGTGGAGTGGCACCAAGCACTCCTTCGCCAACCCCGGGAACCTGCTCGTCCTGGGGGTGGCGTTCGGCGCCGACCGGATCGTCCGGCACAACCTCGACGGCCGGGTCCGCGACGAACTCCGCCACGACGACACGAGCCTGGCCGAAACCGGAGACTTCGGATCGGTCATCGGCAACCCGGCCCTGCACTTCGGCATCGCCGGCGCGTGGTATCTCGGCGCCGTCCACGGGCGCAACGCCGAGCACCACGCGATGAGCAAGGTGATGATCGAGGCACTGGCCGTCAACGGACTCGCGACCGGCCTGCTGAAGGTCTCGATGGGCGACCAATCGCCGAACGGGGAGCGGTACGGGTGGCCGTCGGGCCACACGTCGTCCTCCGTCTGTTTCGCGGCCGTCATGCACGAGTACTACGGGTGGAAGGCCGGTCTGCCGCTGTATCTGCTGGCCGGGTACTCGGCCGCCACACGCCTCGAGGACCGGGAGCACGACCTGTCGGACCTCGTTTTCGGGGCGGCCCTGGGGTGGGTGGTCGGTCACAGTGTGGCCAAGGGCGAACTGCCTCAGATCGCCGGGTTCCACGTCCTTCCGTACAAACGGGAGGACGCCGGCGGGCTGATGCTCGTAAAGCAGTGGTGACCCCCGCGTGACAACGTCCAGGCCGTGTGCCGAGCCCGCCGCCGCGACGGCGGGTTGTCTTTGAGGTGATCCACCGATGCGATACGCGGTAGTGCTCATGGGGTTCGTGGCAGCCGCCGTGGGGCCGTGCGACACGGGTGAACCCGAACCGGCGCCCGGTGCGCCCGCGATCCTGGCTGCCGGCAACCTCAACAACCTCTATGTCGCGACGGCTGCGCAGGCCGGGGCCGTGTCGGGCTTCCGATACTGGCAGCGGGACGCCCAGGGGATGTGGCACGAGGGACGCTTCGCGCGCGGCGTCCCGGCGGCAGTGGCGGCCTGGCGCGAAGACCTGCTGGTCTTCTTCCCGAGCGGACGCTGGGGACGGTTCGGTCTCGAACGGCCGGTGATTGAACCCTCGCCGGTGCCGGCGTGGACGCCCGTTGCCGCCTGCGAAGACGGCCTCGGCGCCGACGCCTTCGGCTACACGAGCGCGGGCGACCCGTTCCACGCCAGGTACGAGGACGGCGCGTGGACGGCGGCGCAGGTCGAGGCCGGCGTCGAACGCGAGAAGATGGCGGACGCGCGGGCCGTCCGGTTCCGAGGCAGGCTCTTTCTGTTCTGGCGCGAAGAGGTGCCCACCCTGACCGGTCCGGCACCCGATGTCCGCCTTCGGTTCCTTTGCCTGGGCGAGGACGGCTGGCACGGGCCGGTGACGTCGCGCTTGCGCGTGGGGTCGGCGCTCGACGTGGCGGCCGACGACGAGACGATGGCGGGCCTGTTCTTGAGGGCCGCGGGCGACGATTCCCCCGGCCAATGGGTGCTTGCCACGTACGCGGCAGCCGACGAGGACTGGCACGAGATCGGCCCGGTCGTCGGCCCGATGCCGCCGGGCCCCGTGACGCTGGCCCGGTCGGGCCGGCATTTCTTTCTGGTCGCCCTTGCCGATGGAGCCCCCGTCCTGGCGCCGTTGGACGTGGCCGACGCGCGCGTCGGCGAGTTTATGCCTGTGGGGACCCAGCCGCCCAAGGCCGAGGCGGAGACGACGGAAGTGATGTCGCTGTTGCTGTTCGCGTTCACCGTCCTCATGGGTTTGCTGATCCTGGCAAGTTGGCGCCGGACGGGGATGGGGGCGCCGGCGGCGCCGGCGCCCGACGGGCAGGCCTCGGTCGAGGCGCCTTTGCTCAAGCGTGCCGTGGCGATCGCGATGGACCACGTCCTGTTCCTGCCGATCACCTTGGTGCTGGCCCATCTCTATCTCCCGCCGGGTGTGCAGGAGCAGTTGGGCCGCTGGCAGTTTGACCTGCTTGATGAGCGAGCGGTTGAGCGTGTGGCTCTCGTCGGCTTCATGACGCGTGGCCTGATCATCCTCTACTGCTGCGTGGCCGAAGGGGCGTTCGGCCGGACGCTGGGAAAACGCCTGATGGGGCTGGAGGTCCGGACCGAATCCGCCCTGCGGATCTCCTGGCGGGCTTCGGTGATACGCAACGTCCTGCGCGTGGTCGATGAGTTTCCGGCCTTCTATCTTCTCGGCCTGCTGCTGATCCTGCTCGGCCCGAAACGCCAGCGTCTTGGCGATCGTCTTGCCCACACCATCGTTGTAATCTCCAACTCTTCCGAACCTGCCGGTGGCTGATGGTCCTCTGCAGGCTCCCCCGCCCGACGCAGCGGCCGTGCGCCAAAGCGCCGGTGGGCGTCCAAAGAAGAAAGTCGCCCGGCGAAAAATTTTTCCGGCTTCACGACGGCCGGCGCACTGCCCAAGACATGGGGGCCTCGGCCAGCCACGCATACCGTCTGTAGTGTATCCGGCGCGTCTCTGGTCCGCAGCGGGCCGTTAGGCCGCCAGGAAGCGGGGAGAAACTGCTTGACGGCCTGTCTTTTCGGTGGCATAGAGTGGGTAATGAAGCCGATAGAAAACGCTGTTGGCTGAGTTGCATCTCCCACCCGTGCCCTCCGGCACGGGGCGTTGTGATGGCGAAGGGCTGAGAACGGGGAAGCCCAGCGGTGGGGAGCCAGGCGTGCCGAATCTGACCGGGCGCTACTTTCACGCGATCGATGCCAAGTCTCGGCTGACCATCCCTGCCAGACTGCGCGACGCCATCAACCCCAGGGAAGAGGGCTACGGCTTCGTTGCGACCAGGAAGTTCGACGACGTGCTGTGTCTCTACACCCCGAGGACCTACGACCAGATCGCGCCACAGTTCGACGCAACGGCGCAGACCGACCCCGACGTGCGGGACTACGAGCGTGTGACGTACGGCCTGGCCGAGGACCTGGAGCTGGACCGCATGGGCCGCGTCTTGATTCCGGAGCACCTGGCGAAGGAGTGCGGCCTGGAGAAAGAGGTTGTGGTCGTCGGCGTCAGAAACCGCATTGAGGTATGGCCACGCGACAAGTGGGAGGCGCACATCGAGAAGAAGACGGCCGAGCAGGACGAACTGGCGAAGCGGGCGCTGGCCTACGAGAAGAAAGCGCCCCCGCCTGAACCAGAGGACTCTGCCTAGACCCCCTTGGGGGTCGCCTGGGTCGCCTCAGGCGACCTGGGCGGCCCTTTATCTGGCAAGTGAACGGCTGCGAGAGCGAGGGCGTTGGTCGCAGGCGTGCCGGCAGCGACGCTCGGGGCAGCGCCGGCGAGGTCCACGGACGGGCACGTTACAGCATGAGGCGCGGGAGGTGAGACGTGGAGCGACAGGTGGAACCACGAAGTTGGGACTTGCTGCGACAGGCCATGGAAGCCCCCAATGCGGAGGCGTACCTGTCTCAGGGCCGGCTGCACCGTGAGGTGGGCCGGCTCCAGACGCGCCTGCGGCGGGTCCATGCACGCGGCGGCGCGTATCGCGACGTGGAGTTGAGCGACGAGGTCGGCGCGCTGCTGGCCCGCCTGGAGGCGGGGGCCACGTTGAGCACCCTGGTACACTGACCGTAAAGTGGGGTCCGCGTGGGGACGCAAGCCGGGCATGTGCCGGTCATGCTCGACGAGGTGATCGAGCATCTGGCGCCCCGGCCGGGCCAGGCCGTTCTTGACGGCACGGCCGGCGGCGGGGGTCACGCAGCGGCACTGCTCGAGCGGATTCGGCCCGGTGGCCGACTCGTCGTGCTGGACCGGGATCGTGGGGCTCTTGAGCGTCTGATGGCCCGATTCGGGCGCTCGGGGGATGTCAGGTATTTCCACGCCAACTTCTGCGATTTCGACCAGGCGTTGTCCGAGATCGAGCAGGAGCAGATCGACGGTGCCATACTCGACTTGGGTTTTTCGGGCGACCAATTGGCCGACTCAGGCCGCGGATTCAGTTTCGATCGCCCGGGGCCCCTCGACATGCGCTACGACCAGGGCGAGCGGCTCACGGCCGCCGAGGTCGTCAACCGTTGGCCTGCCGACCGCCTGGCGTCGATCTTCCGCGAGTACGGCGACCAGCCGTTCTCCCGGCGGATCGCGAAAGCCATCGTCGAGGCGCGTCGTCGTCGGCCGATCCGCCGTACCGACGAACTGGCCGAGACGGTCGCACGGGCCGTCCCGGCGGCCTGGCGCAGAAAGCAGAACATTCACCCGGCCACCCGTGTGTTTCAGTCGATCCGGATTGTCGTCAATGCGGAATATGACAGCCTGACAACGTTCCTTAACAAGATATGGAAGTATATGAAGCCCGGCGGCCGGGTGGCGATCATCGCCTTTCACAGCGGCGAGGACCGCATCGTGAAGGCCCGTTTTCGCGAGGCCGAACGCAGGGGCCTTGCGGCCCTGCCTGTGAAGCGGCCGGTCAGGCCTGCGGCCCGGGAGGTGAAGGCGAATCCGCGTGCGCGGAGCGCCCGCCTCCGCGTGGCTGTTCGCCTCGCCGCCGGTTAGAGATAAGAGAACGCGGGCCCGGCGTGTTGCAGGGGCAACGGAGGCCGGGAGCGTTCACCGTGGGGAATTCGTGGGGCGCGCCGCAGTGAAGGGTATGACCGTGAGGAGAGAAACCAAGGTTGGCCTGTTGGTCGGTGTCGGTTTCATTGGACTCTTTGGGCTGATTCTGGGTGGCCGGGCCGGGTCGGCCGCACAGGACCATGCCCGGTTGCCGGTCGGCGAGAGCGAGGGCCACCGCACGCTGGCCCGGACGATCCACCGCACGATCGATCCGTTTGCGCAGGATGGGACGCTGGTGATAGACGGTCCGGACACGACGCCCGCCTCCGACGCGGCGGTCACGGATGAGCAGTCGCTGCCCGCGCCCCAGTCGCTGCCGTTCGAGAAGGGCGAACCGGACGAGGGCACCGACCTGGCCGAGTCCGATTCCGACGACGTCGGCCTGGTGGTGTTCGTCCCCGAAAGGGTGACCACGCCGATGCCCGGTCTCGCGCCCGGCGACGAATCGGCGCGCGACCTTGAAGAGGCGGTTGCCTTCAAGCGTCCGGGGTCGCCGACGGCTCCGGCCGAGGAGGGGTCCCGCCCGGTTCACAAGGTGCGGCGGGGCCAGAACCTGACCAGCATCGCACGCGAGCACTACGGCACGGAAGGCGAACGGCTGTGGCGGCGCATCTGGGAGGCCAACAAGGATGCGGTTCCCGACCCGCACCGTCTCAGGGAAGGCCAGGAACTCGTGATCCCGAGACTCCCGGTTCACGAGCAGCCGCTGGTACGCGACACGGCCATCGCCAAGGCGCCGGAGCCCGACCCGGCAGACGCGCCCCATGGCAGCGAGGTCCCCACCGTGACCGCCGACGAACTGGCCGAGATGCTCGGCAACCGGTCGGACCTGACCGAGCGGCAACCGGAGCCGTCGGCGACGTATACGGTCTGCAGGGGCGACACGTTCTACCGCATCGCCACGAACCTGTACGGCGACGGCCGTTTCGCCCGTTTGCTGATTCTGAAGAACAAGCACCTGGTGCCGGATGAGACGAGGCTCCGGATCGGCCAGCGGATCGTGTTGCTGGACGGCGTGGAGGCAAACCCGGCGCCCGGTTCGGGGGTCGCTCGGCGATGAGGCTGTGTGTCAGGCTGGCCGTGCTGGCGGCGCTTCTGGTGGCACTGGCCATCGGGCTGATCGCTCTGCGGACCGACGTGCACCAGGCCGGCAACCGGCTCCACTCGCTGTTTAGCGACAAGCGGCAGTTGGAGCAGGAGTGCTGCCGGCTTGAACTTCGGATCGCTCGCCTCAAGAGCCAGGCGCGGCTGCACGAGCACGCCGCCGACCTCGAAGGCGAGTCTGACGAGGGGCTGAGCAACCGCGACGGCGGCGTACCGTCCGGCACCGCCGGATGGCGGCCGCAATCGCACCTCACGGACGGCGCCATGCCGGGTCCACCGTAGAGGAACATCCCAACGCGAAGGAAGGAAGGGACTTCTCGCGTGACGCCGCAGTCCCGCCAACGCCGTGTTGCCACCGTCCTGACGCTTGGGCTTTCGCTGTTGCTGGCGGCGCTGGCCGGTTTTCTCGTTTACATCTACGCCGCTTCGTCGGGGTCGCTGGCGGCGCGGGCGGCGCGGCAGCACCACATGTGCATTCCGATCCGCCCGATGCGCGGCAACATCGTTGACGCGCGTCTTCGCGTCCTGGCAGGCAGCCAGACGATCCGTAGCGTTTTTGCGGACCCGAAGGTGGTTGCGGATGCGGCCGAGGCGGCGGCGCGTGTGGCGCCGGTTCTCGGCCTCGACCGCGACGCGGTGTACCGCCAACTGGCCGAGGATCCCGACAGCCGCTTCGTCTGGCTGAAGCGGCGAGTCTCCGCCGAGACGGCCGACGCCGTCGGCCGCCTCAAACTCCCCGGCATCGCGCTGGTGACCGAGGGGGTCCGGCACTATCCGAACGGGTCGCTGGCGGCCCACGTTCTCGGGTTTGTCGGCGTCGATGAGCAGGGTCTGGAAGGCCTGGAACGCGTTTTCGACAAGCGTCTGTGCGGGCGGCCGGGCAAAGCCTTCGTCCTGGCCGATTGCCGGCGCCGGCCCATCTGGATGCAGCCCGACCACTTCGTCCCGGCCGAAGACGGCCAGCACCTCGTCCTGACCATCGACGCGGTGATCCAGGCCGCCGCCGAGCGCGCCATCGCCGACGCCGTCCGGACGTACCGCGCCAAGAGCGCCACCGCCATCGTCATGGACCCGGCGACCGGCGCCATCTGGGCCATGGCCAACGTGCCCACCTACGACCCGGCCCGTTACGGCCAGTTCCCCGAAGACGCGTGGCGGAACCGGGCGGTCACCGACATGTTTCCGCCCGGCTCCAGCGGCAAGCCGTTCGTGGCGGCGGCGGCAAAGGACGCCGGCGTCGTCCGGTTCGGCGAGGTCATCCACTGCGAGAACGGCTTCTGGCCTGCCGCCAACCTCCACGATGCCGGACACGCCTACGGCAACCTGACCTTCGAGGAGGGCATCCAGAAGTCGAGCAACATCATGATGGGCAAGATCGGCGTGCGCCTCGGCAACGAGCGGCTGCACGACGCGCTGGTGGCCTTCGGCTTCGGACGCAAGACCGGCATCTGGTTGCCCGGCGAGGCGCCCGGC
>Ga0307379_10003081_pt1 | contig 24281 bp, 10 predicted proteins | sample UN2MG_FD_202237 | JGI IMG/M metagenome (GOLD analysis project Ga0307379, IMG submission 202237) | Soil microbial communities from Risofladan, Vaasa, Finland - UN-2 | ecosystem: Environmental > Terrestrial > Soil > Coastal area > Acid sulfate soil | place: Finland: Risofladan, Vaasa | collected...
AGGTTTTGAGGGCGGCGGCGATGGTTCTGGTGGGGTCGAGGCCGCGAAGGCGCAGCGTGCGGTAGATGCTCATCAGGATGGCCTGCGTGGCGGCTCCCTGCTCCGAGCGGTTCGACTGGCTGTTCTTGCGGAGGATCACGGCCGGTCGAATCTGCCGTTCGGCCAGGTTGTTCTCGAAGGGCACCTCGGGTTTGTCCAGGAAGGTGAAGAGGTGGTCCCAGTGTTTGCGCAGCCGCTTGGCCAGCCGCAGGGCGTCGGCGTCGCGGTAGACGGGTTCGCCGTCGGCGCCCCGCCATTGGGCCAGGGCGGTCAGCCGACGGTCGATCAGCCGGATGCGGCTTTCATAGCGTTGCGGCTCGAACTCGGGCCGCTTGCGCAGCCGGATGCCGTCGCGGACCAGGCGGCGCAGCTTCTTGGCGAAGGCCTGCCACTCGGGTGAGTCGTTGTCCTGGTCGACCTTCTCCAGTTCGCGCAGCAGATGGACCAGGCAGTACTGCCGGTCCTCGGTCTCGATCGACTCGTACGGCGCCCAGAAGTCATGAATCAACGTGCCGGCAAACGCCTCGGTGAAGAACTTCTGCAGGGCCGGTGACCCCCGGCAACGATCGATCATGTAATAGCACACCTGGTGATTGGCGAAGCACCACAACGAGTGCATCTGTCCGGCCACCCGCCAGCCGGTCTCGTCGGCGTGGAGTACGGCCGAGTCTCGGGCCTGCTTGCCGATCTGCTCGTACCAGGGGATCAACACCACCGCCAGCCGCCGCCAGGCATCGACCAGGCCGCCGGGCGTGAGTTGGGTCTGGAGGTGGTATCCGAGAATGTCCACTACTTGATCGATGGTGATGCCCAGCCCGTAATGGAACCAACTGGTCAGGCCGACCAGGTGGTGTCCGAGGGCGGCGCCGGGCATGGCCTCGGGCACCACCGGCTCGACGTGTTTCTTGCAGGCCGGACAGTAGTCGCGGTGGATGGTGTGCTCGGTGACCACCGGCTCGATGTGCTCGGGAATGTCCTCGATGATTCGCGTGCGTTTGCGGTTGCATCGTTGCAGCGGACCGTGACAGTGAGGACAGCGTTTCAGGCGATGTTCGACACGCCGGTCAATCCGCGTCGGCCTGCCCCGGCGAGCGCCGGGATGTCCCTTCCTGGCCCCCGGGCGTTTGCGGCGCTTGGATGCGTTGGGCTTGGCATAGACCGGCACCATGGCCGACGGTGTGGACGGCGTGGTCTGTTGCTGCCCACAACGCTTTTGCAGTTCGGCGATGCGTTTACTGGCGGCCAACAGTGCCAGGGTGACGACTTCCGGTCCATATCTGTAGAGTTGACGGGCCAGCGACTCGTCGAGTTCGCCGCGAGCCGCAGCCGCGATGAGCGTTTGGGCGCCGATCGAGTTGGCCTTCCCTGACCGCATGCTCCCCCAATAGCAGCGCGCAGCCCAGGGCGCAAGTACATTCTGACTTCATTTGCAATGGCCAAGCCCTGCACAGGGCTGAAGAGATACGAAAGCAGGAGAATACGAATGTCCCGACGGCCAAAGAACGATGTAATGGCCGGTCGATTTTTCCGTTGGATTCTCAAGAGACGCCATAGAATCTGGTATGCCGACGGCCGCGGCAACACGCCCAGCGCCGGCCGGCACAGCCTCGGAACAACCGACCGGGAAACTGCCCTGCAGCAACTGCGGGAGTTGGACCTGGCTATCGCCGTCACGTTCGGCAAGGCAGATCGATCTGAACTCAACGACATCCCCCACGCCGCGCTCGACCTGCAGGCCGGCGCCGACGCATACCTCGAGCACCTCAGCCGCCCAGTCGTGGCTGGCGGCGCAAAGGCGAAGACTCGGCAGCGCTACCGTGCTGCGTTCGACAAGTTCTTCGAGTACGCACGGAGGCACAGAATCCACGTGTGGCAGCGAGTCGACAAGACGCTGATCACGGCCTATCTGACGGAGTTGGAACGTCGTGGCTACGCCGACCGGACCATCTACCTCGAGGGCACCCTGTTCAAGCAGTTCATCAGGTGGGCGATTAGCGATGGCCGTTTGCCGCCCGACCGCTCCATCTTACTGCCGCTTCGCAAGCCCAGTGGCACGACCACGTACTGTTGGCGAGTGGCAGAGGTCAATGCCATGCTCGAACACTGTCTTGACGAACCCGGCTTGAATTGGCTGTTTGTTGTCCTGCTCGTCCTCTCCCGCACCGGCCTGCGGATCGGCGAGGCCAGCAGTCTGCGCTGGTCGGACATCGACCTCGACCGCAACATCGTCCAGATCACCAATGACCGCGTAGCAGCTGGCGCACGGCGACGGGATCCTCGAGTGACCAAGAATCGGGAGGATCGGTTCTTCCCGATCGCCCGGGACCTGTTGCCCGTGCTCAAGCAACTCAGACGCTCGGCCGATGGTCGCGTTCTCCATGGGCCTCGTCGTGGCCTGCTCAAGGCGGACACGGTTCGCAACATCCTCGTCAAGAAGGTGATCACACCGCTGGAGGGGCGTTTTCCGATGGCGCCTGGCGAGCGCGGGTTCAAGGAAGGTCGTCTGCACTCGTTTCGGCATTTCTTCTGCTCGCGGTGCGCGAATGAAGGTGTGCCGGAACGAATGGTGAGCAACTGGCTCGGTCACAAGGACTCCGGGATGATTCGTGTGTACTATCACATGTACGACGAGGACGCGCAGCGCCAGATGAGGAACGTGAGTTTTGCGGGCGGCGTCAATGGCGGCGGAGCCGTTGACGTGCCGCCCGAGGATTCGGAGGCGCTCGTTGTCGGGCCGACCATCCGTGAGGCTTCCTGAGGCGACCTTCGTGAGCGGCGTTTCGCTGGATTACTGCCAGCGAACCGGCACCACCAGCAAACCGGCCGCCGGCCCCAGTCGGTCGTTTGGCACAATTGCTGGCACAGTTAACTGTGCCAAACAAGGGGCGTCTCGTAAGTCGCGGCGCTACAGCTACTTACGAGACGCCCACTGTGCCAAACGGAGAGGGGGGGATTCGAACCCCCGGTACGGTTACCCGCACACTGGTTTTCGAAACCAGCTCCTTAAGCCGCTCGGACACCTCTCCTAACCCCCCTGCCCAGGAGCAGGGGTGTGTTGCAGTGCTCATATATCCTGACTGTGCCGGGTGTTGTCAACCGGCGGCACGCCGCGTGCCGTTTTGGCCGGGCAAAGGCACGCCCGCAGGGCATGACGCACGGGCCGGGCGGTCAGATGCAAGAATGCATCGGCCAGATGCAAGGACGCACTGGGCGGATGCAAGAGTGCGGCGGCCGGACGCAAGAACGCAACGGTGTCCATCCAGGAAGCCCCCTCGGCAACGCGACTCCGGCCGCGTGTTGTGAGTTATCGGTCGACCCACCTGGCGCGAGGTCGGCAGGACGGCCGCATGCCCTGCCGGCGCGGCTCCGCTCCGGCGGACCACCACCCAGTCGAACCCGGGCAGAACAGCGCCGTAGTGTCAGCGGAGCCCTGTCTGATCCCGGCAGGCACCCGCCCCACTGTAGACGCGGACTGGTGCAACCGATAAGATCAGCAGGCGTGGCCGGTACGTCGCGAAACGGCCACAAGTTCAGTCGTAGAAAAGAGTTCTGCTCAGCCACGGCCACGGCTGACGGGGACGGAGTCTAAGGTGTGGCTGCAGCACGCGGGTCCCGGACGGCGCATCGTCCGTCGGACTCGACCAGCGACGCCGCTGGGCACGCTGGGGCGGCCCAGGCGGCTTCCGATAGGGCAACCGCTGGCAGGCCCGTTTGTGGAAGAGAATCGAGGCCCCGGGATTCGCCGTGACCCCGTGACGATGCCCCCCGTGCTCAACGTTCTCGCGGACACGGCCGCGGCCTGATGCACCGGACAGTTCTCAGAGGTACGGACCCATGTCAACACTGCTTATTCGTGGCCCCACCGAACTCAACGGGGACGTCAGCGTCCGTGGAGGCAAAAACGCGGCGTTGCCGCTGCTGTTCGCCAGTGCGGTCAGCGACGAGCCCGTCATTCTGGACAACGTTCCGACCGACCTGAACGACGTGACCGCGGCCCTGGAAGCCCTGCGCTACGTGGGCTGCTCGGTGGAGGTCTCAGACGGGCGCGTTGAACTGCGCTCCAGTGAGATCAAAGAGACGTCGGTGCCGTTCGAGCTGGCCAGCCGGATCCGGTACTCGCTTCTCTTTCTCGGTCTGTTCAGCGGCAAGTGCGGCCACGTCAAGATCGCGATGCCCGGCGGGTGCAAACTCGGCGATCGGAAATTCGACTTGCACCTCGAGGGCCTCCGTCAGCTCGGGGCAACGGTGGACCAGACGAACGAGGGCATCGAAGTCACGGCGGACCGCCTGGTCGGCGCTGACATCGAGTTCTACCTGCCCACCACCACGGGCACGGAGAACATCATGATCGCGGCCTGTTTCGCCGAGGGACGGACGCGGATCTTCAATGCCAACACCCGCCCCGAGATCGCCGATCTCGGCAAATTCCTCAACAAGCTCGGCGCGAACGTCTCGGTGAAGAACCGGGTGGTGGAGGTCGAAGGCCCGACGCGCTTCCATGGGGGCAGCCACTCGGTCATGCCCGGCTGGGACGAGGCCCTCACCTATATGATCGCGGCCGGGATGACCGGGGGAGAGATCTGCGTGAAGGGCTTCTCCCCCGACCATATCCGGCAGGACATCGCCTATCTTTGCGAGGCGGGCGTCGATGTCTTTTATTGGGGCGGAAACGTGTACGTGTCGGGCAAGAACCGACAACTGCGGGCTTTTGACCTGTTCACCGCCCCTTATCCCGGCGTCAATTCCGACATGCAGCCGTTGTTCGCCAGTCTGGCCAGTCAGTGTGCCGGCGAGAGCACGATCACCGACCAGCGTTTCACGGACCGCTTTCAGTACGTCGGCGAACTGCGGAAGCTCGGCGTGCAAGTCGAAAGCTATGGCAATTGCGCGGTAGTGCACGGCCCGGCCAAACTCAACGGCGCCCGGGCCGAGGCCATCGACCTTCGATGCGGCGCTGCGCTGGTCCTGGCCGCGCTGGCTGCGGAGGGGACGACGCAGATTGACAACCCCTACCAGATTCACAGGGGCTACGAGCATCTCCAACCGCGACTGACGGCCCTGGGGGCGCAAGTCGAAGAGCGTGAAGCCTGACGGCCGGAAACGCACCGAGCCGGGATCACCACGAATGGAGCCTGAGCGAAACCTGGCGAAGGAGCTGGCCGCGCTCGACGTCGGTGAGGTCCGTGTGGCCGAGCCGCTACGGAATCACGGGACGTGGCGCATCGGAGGGCCTGCGGACGCACTCGTGGAGCCCGGCAGCGTCGCCCAGCTTGGCAGGCTCCGGCAGTACATCCACGATCACGGCATCGCGTCCATCATCATCGGCGAAGGCTCCAACCTGCTGTTCGATGATGACGGCTTCCGAGGCGTGGTGGTCAAGATCGGGCGCTGCCTGTCGGCCGTAGAGATGGACGGCAGGACGGTACGCGCCGAAGCGGGCGTTTCGGTGCCTCGCCTGGCCCGAGCGGTGGGCCTGGCCGGTCTGACCGGTATCGAACACACGGTCGGCATCCCCGGCACGCTGGGCGGTCTGATCATCATGAACGGCGGGAGCCAGCGGAAAAACATCGCCGACTCCATCGTCGCCGTCGAGGCTATGGAGAGCCGTGGGGCCATCATTAGGATGAAGCGGGATGATTGCGGGTTTGCCCGTCGGCGGAGCGCCTTCCAGGGTTCGCCGCTGATGGTGGTCGGGGCCGAGTTGGAGCTGGATTACGACGACCCCGCTGCAATCCAACAGAGGATGCTGGCCATCCTGCGCGATCGCCGGCGGAAGTTCCCCCGCGATCTGCCCAACTGCGGCTCCGTGTTCGTCAGCGGCGGCGACCTCTTCCATCGTTTCGGCCCGCCCGGAAAGGTCATCGAGGAAGCCGGGCTCAAGGGGCTGACGGTGGGCGGTGCCCAGGTCAGCCACAGGCACGCGAACTTCATCGTGAACACCGGGAACGCCACGGCCGCCGACGTCCGTGAGCTGATCCATCGGGTACGCACCGCGATCCACGAAAGAACCGGCATCTGGATGGACTGCGAGGTGCGGCACCTGCTGCCGGACGGGCGGACGCGGCCGGCGCACGAGGGTCTATGATGGGCACCCGCAGCTCGAACGCCCGCCATCTATCACAGGTGCCGGTCATGCACGATCAAGTCAGTATGCCGGTTACCTCTATTCCGGAATCGTGATAATGTCGTCCCGAACGCCAGCACTTGATCCCCCTCGTCTCACCGATTCGACATGCCTTGCCGGGTCCCGTCCGCACCCTTGCGAACCCGCGCGGCGGGACAACCGCACCTGCATGCAGGGGAGTCCTGGCACCGGTCCAATCCTCCCGGTACGAACGCCTGACTTGAGCCGCACGTGCTTTCAGCACTGCGCGCTGCAGGGGATACCATGACTTCCCCCTGTGTCGAAATGCAGCACGTGGTCTGCCCGGTTTCCAGCGGTTCAAATGGCCTGCCGTCTGGCCGAGCTCCTGAGATGCTGGGTGTGAAGGATGGCGGGTTTACTCTCGTCCGCGGCGCGCACTGTGGACTTGTCTACCAGGCCACGCAGGTCACAGCAGCGACTATTGGCGTGTCTTATCCAGGCAACTAGTTGGAAGTCCTCTCCCAGTGGCAGCGCCAGCAGCCCCGCCACGGTGTCACAGCTCACCCGCCGCTGGCGAAACCCGGATGAAGTGCGGTCGAATCCAAGGGTCGGCCGTTTGACCGGGGATCCGGGGGACCGCGCAAGAACGGGCGGGAATCGTCGCTCTGGAGGCGGGAGGAGCACGACGGACGAAACGAACCCGGCCCAGAGGCGGGACTCACGGCGAGAAGGGTCGTTCGCGATCGGGTCGAGCGGCCTGTCTCGGCAAGATGATTGGTGACAGGTGCGAAAAACGGGTTGTCGGGTATGACAGGATTCCTGATCGCGTCGGGTAGCGCTTCAGTCGTTCGACAGCTTTCGTTGCACCGGGCGCAGCGCTTTTGTGCTGACACCGGCATGTCCTGCCATTCTGTCACGATATCACCGGTCGAGAACCCAAACCGCCTGATCATCGCCCTCCAGCTAACGCATGCGGGCACGGAGGACGTCCTTACAGCATATGCGGACCGATACGTGTTTCTACAGGGAACGCTGTCCGGCCTTCTGGGCAGCGAAGAGACCGAGTGTCTGAGCAACGTTCAAGCGCGACGACTGGTGGCGACAGAGGCGCGATCCGCCAGGGAATTCTCCCCGCGTTGCCTCGACGGGAACTGTTCGGTGGGTCTGGTCTGCGCCCGCACCGGGGAAATCCGTGTCTTCAACGATTCCCAGGGCTTCCGGCGCATGTTCTACCATGAGGGCCAGGATGTATTCGTCGTCAGCACGCGACTGCCTCTCATCCTGCGGCTCCTGGACAGAGATTGGACGCTTGACCCCATGGGAGCCAGGGTGTACCTGGCCGCTCGTGAGCCCAGATGGCCGTTGAGTGCGGTCAGAGACATCAAAACCCTTCCACCAGTCCATCGCCTCGTCGAGCGGGACGGGAAAGTGCATCTCGCATCGTTCTGGCGACCCGTGCGACCAGCCCCGCGCCAGGACCGGGGTGAGGTCGCGCGGCAACTGCACCGTGCCCTACGCCTGGCCGTCCGGCGCGGCACGACGGGGAAGAAGACGATAGTAACCCAGAGCGGCGGGTTTGATTCCACGTGTTTGGCCAAGCTAGCGACTTCGCTCGATTGTGATATCCGCGGGATGTCCGGGGGATACGACGTTCAGAAGTACGCCACGGATTATGATACGTACAACGAGACACAGCATGCTTCTCGCATTGCAGCCGAGCTGGGAATCGGTTTTGACCGACGTCTGTTCGCCCTGGACGACGTCCGGCACATCATGGCTGTGTTGCCTCATATTCTGGATCAGCCCGGCCATGATCCCACCACATTCTTCCTGTTCTGCAGGGCGGCGCGTGAGAACGGGTGCCAGGCGGTTATAACGGGGATGGGGGGAGACGCCTGTTTTACGCCGAAAACTCCGCTGGCGCGCCCCGTCCTGTTCCTGCCCGGTCTGCGCCTGATTTCGGGAATACCGCTGGGGCAGACTGCCCTCGGGGTTCTGACAAAGGCAGTCCGGGGACGCGGCCCGTTCGCTGTTTGCCAGGCCTATCTGCAAGGCCAACGCCCACAATCCGTCTCCGAATTACTGGACCGTTGTCGGCTGCTCAGCACGAGCCACGTGAGCAAGGAGCTACTGGGAGAAACGATAATCGACGATTTGAACGAGGTCAGCGCTCTCCGAGCCACAGTCCTGAGTTCTCTCATTGAGAACGCCGGCTGCGCCCACGAGTGGCATTATTACTGGGCGGTGTGGACGAACCCGGACGAGTACCATGCGGATTTTGCGATCACGCAGTCCGGGATGCAGACGGTGATGCCTTTTCTGGAACCCATCCATACGAGTATTCTGCTTTCGCACGCGACGCAAGGCTCCCTCGATACGCGGGACTTCGAAATGGAGGTCGTTGGGGGGATTCCGCAAGGGTCGCTCCTGCCGTCGAAGTCCGGCTTCTCCTTGCCCTATGAACGTTGGGCCAGGGAACTGCTGCTTGATGATCTAGAGGAGATTTTGGCCGACGACAGTTGGCTGCGGCTGGGACTGAACATGGCACGTGTATCCCACTATGCAAACATCTTGAGATCTCCCGATCAGCGAGAGACCGGCCCTCTCGATCGCAGGACGGCCGCCCTGTTGTGGCGGGCGACCATGCTCAAGAATTACGCCAGGGCGAACAGTCTCCGGATACGGTAAGGAATGACTCAGGACGGGAAAGCCGGTCCTTAACGTCATTCGCAACCCAGTCTCGGCCATTTACCATTCGCGATAGCACTCAACCCCTCAGCAAGGGCAGCACGTTCCGGGCCCAGGCATTGACGGTGGGCGGGGCGCTGTTGCCGGCCTGGACCGACATCGGGGAGCGGGTTGGGTTTTGACGATTTCCAGCGATGCGCGGCTCCTCGCGGCGGAAGGCGTTGTTGACGACACTCAGGCGGTCTAGTACGACGGCACTCACGGCACAGCCCTACTATGGCCCCTCCGAACACGTGCCGCTGACAATGGATCGGATAAACGGGCTGATGCCATGTCCTTCCTGAAGTACAGCATCCAGACGGGCGCCGTGCAGATCGGCTTGAGCGGCTTAGGCGTGGTGAGCGGCATCATCAATGCTCGCTGGCTGGGGCCAGCGGGCGTGGGCATGTTCGTCCTCTTGATCATGGTTTCCGGTTTCGCCTATCGCTTCGGCAACCTGGGGTTGGGCAGTGCGCTGGCATTCTTCGTCGCCAGGCAGAGGATGGCGGTGCGACGGGCCGTCAGGCTGGCCTGGCTCATCGGGTTGATCATGGCCGTCCTGGCATGCGGTGGCCTGCTTCTGTTCTGGCGACACCGCCTCTCCCCATGGAACGACATCCCAGCCGGGCTCTTCTACCTGGTGCTTCCGACGGTTCCCCTGTTCTTCGTCATGAACCTCCTGCGGCGTATACTGAACGGCCAATTGCGGATCACGGTCATCAATCTGTCGGCCGTCATTAACGTCCTGGTTTTTTTGCCGCTGCTGGTCATCTACGTTGTGGTCCTGGACCTGGGCATCGTCGGCGCCGTCTACGCTTATCTCATCGGGGAGTATGCCACTCTGCTGTACCTGGCGGTCCAGTTTCTCCACAGGCCGCGAGCCGAACGGGGCTCAGCCGATGGGCCGGCTGTTGAAGAGGCTGGCATGCTGGAGCTATGGCGCTACGGGCGCTGGAGCTATCTGAGCATACTGACGGACACCTTTCTCGGCGACCTGCCGGTGTACTTTCTCAAGTACTTCAGCACGAACCAGGCCGTGGGGTTCCTGTCGCTGGGGCGGAACCTGGCGATGAAGCCGCGCATGGTGGCCGAGCCGTTTGCGAAGATGCTCTTCCCGTTCACCGCCGCGTCGGAGTCGAAGGAAGCTGCACGGCGCACCTGCACGCTCTGCCGCAACGTCCTTCCGATGATGGCCCTGCTGGTGCTTGTGCTGATCGCCATCGCGGAGCCGCTGATCACGCTACTTTACGGAGAAGCGTTCCGTCCCGCAGTCAGGCTGTTCTACGCCTTAAGCCCTACTGTCGTGTTCTACCCCATAATCCAGTTCCTGGGTGTTCATGTCGCGGGGAGCGGTGACCCCAAGGTGGTCTGCCTGACCGGAATAGTGGGCATCGCGGCGGCCGTGGTTATGTGTCTCGTACTGGTGCCTGCGTACGGAGCTTTCGGAGCAGCCCTTACGATATCGAGCGTCTACGCCCTGGTCGCCGCTCTGCGGCTTGCTGTCTACGTGCGGCGCACCGGCGCCAGGGTGTCCGAAGTGTTGATCCCGCAAAGGAGCGATTGGCAGCTCTATCGCAGCACCTACGCCAAAATCCGTCGCAGGATGTCGAGAAAGGCGGGCGCATAGAGGCGTCTCGGGCCGGGTCCGTATCCGTTCAACATGAAGATTCTGTCGGTCTTTGCGATTCCCATTCGGATCGGGGGCCATTTCAAGTCGGCCCTGGCGCACATCAAGTGTCTGAGGGAGATGGGCCACGACGTCTGGGTCATGGCTCCCGGCGGTGTGCCGGAGATGGTGGGCGAGTTCACCGCCGCCGGGGCGTCGGTATGCGATTCATGGCACGGCCCGCCGGTCCGTCGGCTGCCCAGCACACAGGGAGCGGACGAACTGATCCAACTGGGCGCCCGCGAGAACGTCGATCTACTACACGTGCAGGACCCCCTCGCCCTGGCCCCCTGCTTTGCGGCGGCGATCAGGCTGAAGGCGGGTCTGGTGCTCACCGCGGCCGGCGGAGCCCTGACCGAGACGGTGCCACCGCGTGGCGTCGAGACGGTGCTCTTCAGCAAGGAACTGCTCGACAATGTGATGCGGGCCTACCCCGTCCGGCGCGACCGGCTCTCGATCATCCGGGCGCGCATCGATACCCGCGTGTACAGGCAGATGGAGGTCGGCGACGCCTTCATCAGCAAGTACAACCTGCCCACCACCGGCAGGAAGGTCGTCATGGCCGTTCGTGTGGCGGAAACGAAGAGGCCCTGGCTGGACAACCTAATGCGGTTCGCTGAGCGGGTCGGCAACGAGCAGTCAGGGCCCCAGGTCGTGCTGGCCGGGGAAGGGCCACTGTTGGACGAGTACGAGAAGCGTGCCTCGGGCATTAACAGGCGATGCGTTGGCCGCGCCAGATGTCACGTCATCGGGCCGGTCTTCGCGATACAGGAGTTGTGCCAGCTCCACAACTACGCGGACGTGGTCGTCGGCCACGGCCGGGGCATCCTCGAGGCGATGGCCTGCGGCAAGCCCGCAGTAATACTGGGCGAAGGGGGTCAGGGGGCTCTCGTGGGTCCGGACAACGTCGAGGAGATCGCCCACTACAACTTCTCCGGGCGTCATTTCCGGCATCGGCACGGGAGCGGAGAGGACTTGCCCGCCCTGCTGCGGGCACTGATCACCGACGAGCGACGGCTCGCCGAGGCGGGCCGCTTCTCACACAAGTACATAAGAGACCACATGGCGGCCGAAACCGGCGCCAAACAGTTGCTCGCCGTGTACGAAAAGGCCTTGGGCCGACGCCATTCCCGCGCGGATTTCATCAGATGGTATCTGACCGTGGCCAAGGTGAAGGCGGCGCAGGCCTGCAGGCGACGGCTCGGCGGCCGGATCGCCCGACCGGCGAGGGCAGGCCGATAATACTCGACGACGGTGCTGCCGTGGCACCAAGCAGCAAGCCGCCGGTTTTCGCCGCCCGGGCGGTAAGGTCGCCGAGACGCTCACCGATCCGAACAGCGCCTCGAGGTTGGCCGGTCGGGATCGGGCGGCGGATGTCCGGTCGGCGCCCGGGCGTCCCGCATTTCTGACACCCTCCAACGAACCACCTCAACGCACAAGCTCCGACGACCGACGCGGGCGACGGGCGGGTCTTGGCCGCCGCGTAGCACCAGACGTCACTTCTTCCGGTAGAGACGATCTCCTACCCATCCACGATTGCGTCCGGCCGCGTGCCGGAGATCACCCCGATCACGGAGGGGCGGCCGTCCACGAGCAGGGACGTTTCGCCTGCGTGCATGTCCGGCGATTGCCGGTTATACTCTTCGGGCGTGGTCGTCGGGGCCGTCAAGACGCCGAGGACATGGACCTTCCCGCGGTTCTGCCGTGCGACGCCTGCCTGGACGATCTGTGAGCGGGGAGGTCGCTGATGGATTCTCGACGGTGACTGCTCCCGACGCGATGGGACCGTCGCGACGGTTTCCGCGGAGAAGCGTGGGCGAACATCTTCGTCCGCCCGCGGGCTGCGTGCCGGGTTACGTCGATGGAATCACCGATGCCCGCGAGCGACACAGCCGACGCTGCAAGCTCTTGTAAGAAGGGCACTTGCCACCGTAGCTCAATTGGCAGAGCAGCGGTTTTGTAAACCGCAGGTTGAGGGTTCGAGTCCCCCCGGTGGCTTTCTCGCAATTCGGCGCGCCATGTCGTATGCCCGTGCGTTTCTCCGTTACCGATGATGCGGCGCGTCTGTTGCCGGTTCGCCTGGTCGCACCCGTGGCATCGCGTGACTCCGGCCACAGCGACCGGCCTGACGGGACGTGACGCCCCCGATTGCACGCCCGGCCGGCGGCTGTAAGATGACCCCCGTCCACGTGTTGCGGGCCGCAACATGTGACCAAGGGCAGAACACGGTCTAGAATCACTATGACGTGCCCGCTGAGATCAGTCGGCACGGGGCCACAGCACCGTCTTTGAAGCTGCCTTCTTGGGCAAGATCTGAAGCGAAAGGTTGCACCATGCAATCGGCCAACAGCGGGCGCGAGGAAACACCGCCCAACGCGACCGAAAGTCCGACCGAGCCCCCCCCGTCAACGGCAAAACCTGCCAGGCGGAGACCTCGCTGGGGACGGCGCATCATTGTCCTTCTGGTACTGCTGATCGTCGGACTTGCGGCCCTGGTCGCGCTGGCCCCGACGCTTCTGTCCACCAACGCCGGGCGGGACGCGATCCTCTCGGTCGCCAACGACAAGCTGCAGGGCAGCCTGGCTGTGGGAGATCTATCGATCGCCTGGTTCGGCCAGTGCGTCGCCCAGGACGTGAAGGCGTCCGACCCGCAGGGCCGCGAGGTGCTCGCGGCGAAGCGGGTCACGTTCGCCGGCGGCGTCTGGGACGCTGTGGGGGCCATGCAGCGCCTCGAACAAATCACCATCGAGAGCCCCCAGGCCGTGTTGTACCTGGCAGAGGACGGCACGGTCTCGCTGGCCCAGACGTTCCTTCCCAAACAGCCGGCACCTGCCAAAAAAGACGACGCCCCCACGTCGATTCCCGACGGCGGCATCACCGTCCGTGACGGCGTCGTGCGAGTCATCCGCGCCGACGGGCGGACGTACGAAGTCCCGGACATCGATGCCGACATCCAACTGGGCCGGGCCGGCAGCGTGAAAGGCAACGTGCAGTTGACCCTCGCGGACGGCGGCAAGGTGACCGCCGATCTGAACCTGGCGGACTTCCTTTCGAACGGCAGAATCGACGTGGACGCCGCCAGCGCCCATTTCCGGCTCCAGACGGACGAGAAGATCAACGTCGGCCCGATCGGCGACTTCGCCCTGAGCGAGCCCGGCACACGCGGCCAGGTCGATCTGGCCATCGAAGCGACGTACCAATCCGGCAAGCTCAGCGCCGATCTGCGCACGGACGTGGAGCAGCTCGCCTCGTCCGGAGCGCTCAACCGACCGGTCGCCCCGGTCAGCCTCAGCCTGCGCGGGAAGGTGGAGGGCGACAAGGACAACCTGGCCGGTCGGATGAGCGTAGACGGTGACGTCGGCCACGCGGAGGCGACGTTCGCCTACTCGCTCGCCGAACGGCCGGAGACGATCCCCACGGCCCAGATGGGCTCGGCGCTGCTGGAGGGCGAGGGCATCCACCTTCCAGATCTGAAGCTGTCCGCCAAGGCCGGCGTGGACCTTCCCGCCCTGGCCAAGGCTCTGCCCGGAATCCTCCAGGTCCAACCCGGTACCGAGATCACCGGCGGCCGAGTCGAGATCGCGGACCTGTCAATCCAGGGAGGCGCGACGCCGGCGGTCACCGCCAGCATCAATGTGACGGAGTTGACCGCGAAAACCGACGGCCGCGACGTTCGCTGCGATCCGATCGGGGTCGAGGTCGATGCTCTGGTCGAGGCGGGTCAGGGGTTGCTGGTCCGTCGGGCACAGGTCGAATCCGGGTTTGCACACATCGTGGCCCGCGGGACCAGCTCGGAACTCAAGGCCACAATTGACGGCGACCTGAACGCCCTACAGCAGCAGATCGGTCAGGTGTTCGACCTGGGCGAGGCGAGTTTCGCCGGCGACCTGCTTGCCCAGATCGAAGTGTCCCGGGCCCAGGGTGACGACCTCGGCTTCGCGATGGAACTGAGCGCCCAGGGCCTGCGGTACAAGACCGGCAATGGTGAGCTGGCCATGGGCCTCGCCCTGGTCAACAACGAGGGCGTCGTCTCGTTCACCAATCGCGAGCGACCTCGGCTCGAACTCAAGAAGGCCTCCGTGGATCTCGACGGTCAGGTGCAGGCCCATGCAGCCGGGTGGTACGACTTCCAGGCCGGGACCTTTCAGGCCGAGGCGGGTGTCGAGCAGGCCGATCTCGCGTTCCTCGGACGGCAGGCATCCGCAGTGGGTGTCGATGCGCTGGCCGGGCACTCCGGTCGGCTGAGTTTCAGCACGCAGATTGGACGATCCGATGCCGGCGCCCCCATCGTTTCGGACGGCCAATTGCAGGGGACTGACCTGCGGCTGGACGGTAACGAACTGACTCAAACCCTGAGCGGTAAGTGGTCGGGTGTGCGGTTCTCCTCGCAGGAGCGAAGCCTGGGTGTCGATAGTGCCAACCTGGAGAGCGCCTTCGCCCAACTCGCGGCCGAAGGCGTGACTGCCCGCTTCGGCGACGAGCTGACCCTGGACGGACGCATGCGGTGCGAGGCCGACCTGGCCCGCTGTGCGACCCTGGCAGCGCGGCTCACCGAAACCGACGAGCCGCCGCCAATAGCCGGCCGACTGACGCTCAACACCGTCTGCAAATCCGGCCCCACGGGGTTCGCCGCAACCGGGGACGGGAACATCAACGACTTCACTTACCAGACCGGCGACACCACCATCAACGAGCAGGTCCGGCTGGCCTACGACGTCACGCTGAACCATCGCGACGAGCGAATCGCCGTGCGAAACCTCGACATCCAATCCGGTCTGGCATCCACACAGTTGACCGGCACCATCGAGCAGTACAGCACAAGCATGGCACTTGCCATTGACGGCCAGTATGAGCTGGCCTGGAAGCAGGCGACCGACCTGTTGCACGACCTGTCCCCCTCCACGGCCGAGACGATCACCCTTGCAGGCAAGTCGTCCGGGAAGATTTCCGCCAAAGGCCCAATTCGTCAAGCGAACGTCAAGCCGGCATTCCGCGATCTGACCGTCCGAACGGGACTGGGCTGGGACTCGGCCGAGGTGTACGGCGTCTCCCTGGGCAAGACCGCCCTGTCGCCCTCTCTGGCCAAGGGCACGCTCACAATCCCGGAGACCGCGCTCAACGTCGCGGGCGGCAAGGTCCGCATCGGCGGCTCCATCGACCTGCGACCGGACGCGCTGGCCTGCCGCATCCCGGGCACGCTGGCCGTCCTGGAGAACATCAAGATCACGCCGCAGTTGGGCCGGGAGCTGCTCGGCCGCATCAACCCCGTCTTCAGCAAGGCTACGCGCGTCAGCGGAATCGCCAGCCTTCTGGTCCGCGATCTGAACCTGCCCCTGGGCGAGGCGATCACCAGCGGCGGCAGCGGCGGGGGTGAGCTCCAGTTGAAGAACACCAAGCTCCAGCCTGGAGGGCTGATGGCTCAACTGGTCAAGCTTGGCGGCATGGGCACGGGCGAGATGTACACCGTACGCTTCAGCGGCCTGAACTTCACGCTGAAGGATGGCAGAATCCACTACAAAGACTTCACGATGACCTTCGCCGACAACGCGTTCGACCTGGTGTATTACGGATCGGTCGGATTCGACGACACGGTCAATCTGATCGTGTCCGTGCCGGTGCGGCCGGCGCTGCTCGAGCGTCTGGGCGTCTCGGGGCCGACCGAAGAGTACGCCCGCAAACTTGCCGGGAGACGCGTGGAACTGCCTATCGTCGGCACACGAGAGAACCCCGAGCTGGACCTCTCCAAGGTGGACGTCACCAAACTGCTTCAGGACGTGCTCAAAGAGGGGCTTCTCGAGCAGGGCAAGAAGATCGACAAGAAAGACCTCACGGACCCCAGCCGGCTGCTCGAAGAGACCGGCCTGCTGGGCGACGACAAGGGCAAGAAGGAAAGCACCGGTCAGACCAAGGGCAAGGGCAAGGGCAAAGGAACGTCCAAGGACGCTGGCAGCGGGAAGAAAGGCGCCAAGGGCAAGGACGAGAAAGGCGGAGCGGGCGATCTGCTCGACGACCTGACCCGTAAATCCAAGAAAAAGAAGTCCAAGGACAAAGATTGAGATTCGCCGACGCCATCAGGAGCCGAACCGAGAGCCTCCTGACCACACCCGGTCAGGAATTGGGGCGCTGGGCCAGGTTCGCTCGCTTCCAGCTCCATCTGTGGCGCTTCTGCATGCGCAGGCTGTGGGAGCACAACGTGACGGCCATGAGTGCGGCCCTCTCCTTCCGCACGATCTTCGCGATGATCCCGGCCCTCGTCCTGGCCCTGTTGGCCCTCAAGTCCCTCGGTGCGCTGGAAGACGGCAAACGCAGCCTCCGACGACTGCTGGACGAGTCCGGCATGTCTCAGATCGCCGTCGTCGAGACAGCGGAAGGAATGCAGCTCGACGCCGAGGACCGACCGCAGGAGGTCATCAACGTCGCGAACGAGATCGAGGCCATGGTGGCCACCGTCGAATCCAAACTCACTTTCGGCCGCATCGGTCCTGTGGGTCTGGCCTTGCTGGTCTGGACGGCCATGACCCTGCTGACCACCGTCGAGCGTTCACTGAACCGGGTCTTCGAGGCACCCGCGCACCGTTCTATCGCCCGCCGTTTGCCGCTGTACTGGTCCGCGCTGACGCTGGGGCCTCTGGCGCTCATCGTGGCGGAGTACGTGGGCCAGGCCATCGTTCGAACCTTCGAGGGTATGCCGGCCGTCTCCTGGATGTTCACTCTGACCGGTCGTCTCGAGCCGGTGATCGTCGGGATCTTGCTGATCGCCGCGGCGTACAAGCTCCTGCCCAACACCCACATTCGCTACCGCGCCGCGATCGGCGGAGCCCTGGTGTCCGTTCCGTTGTGGCTGCTGGCCAAGTGGGGATTCGGGCTCTACGTGACCAGGATCGTGGCCACGGGCAACCTGTACGGCGCCCTGGGTCTGCTTCCGCTCTTTCTGATCTGGCTCAACCTGTCGTGGTCGGTCTTCCTGTTCGGCGCGGAACTCGCCCATACCGCGGCCAACCTGGGAACCATTGAGGGCACGGTTCGGGACGACGATGCACAGGCCGGCCCGTCCGACTGTCTGGCCGTCGCCGCCGCTATCGCCCAGACATACGAGGCCGGTGATGGCCCCGTGTCGACGGAGAGCGTGGCCCGGCGCCTCCGACGCCCCACCGGGTTCGCACAGACGGTGTTGGATCACCTGGAATCGGCGGGCATCCTCTGCCGTAGCGGTGACGAGTCGGAATCCGCATACCTGCTGGCCCGGCCGCCGGAACGGATCAGCATCCTCGAAGTCGTCGGCGTCGATTCCTCAGCATCGCAGAGCCAGCGATTTGCCCACGACTATGACCCGGACGTATCGGTGGCCGTAACGCGAGCCTGGGCGCAGGCTCGATCCTCTTTCGGTGCGTTCACGCTGGCCGACGCGATAGCGGCCACAGGACAGGTCGACCCCGCGATTACCGGCTCTTAGTATCGGTCGCGCAGTTGCACCCACCGCTGATCCTCAGCCAACGCATACCTTGAACGACGTATGGCCGTTCTGATACACTCAGAGGCATGAGGGGGGAACGCTGAACCTTCGGTTTGCCTTGTGTCGGCCCTGTCGGCGGTGAGGAGGTCAAGCCATGAGGACCCCACTGTATGTCATCATGCTGTTCCCCTTGAGTTCCGTCGTCCAGGCCGGTCAAACGGAGCACCGTCTCAGCGTCGTGATTCCTCAGGCCGCACACACGATCACCGAAACCGACTCTGGCGACCGGGTGTACGTAGAGGGCTTCGGCACGTTGCACGAAGCGGGCGTCCCGCAACTTCCCGTGCGGATCTTTCCGATTGCTATCCCGCCCGGGGCCGCGGTGGTCCGCGTGTCCTACACGGCTGCCGAACCGGTCACGCTGCCGACGCGGCACGAAGTAGCTCCGGCACCGGTCTGGAAGCCGATCGGCCCGGCGAACGAGCAGGCCCGCACCGCCGAGCAGCAGCGGTTTGACGCCAACCGCGCGGCGATCTACGGCAAGGACGAACCTTACCCGCCGGTGCCGGTCGACTTCGTGCGGACGGCAGGCTACCGCGGCTACAACCTGGCCGAAGTCCGCGTGACGCCGTTGGCATATCGCCCTGCATCCGGCCGACTGCTGCGCTACGACGATATCACGGTTCACGTGGATTACCGCCTGCCGGAGCAGGGAAGCGCGCTCATCGCTGAAGCTTCGCCCGCCGTCCAGCGCAATGCACAGGATCTGATCCTCAACTACGATCAGGCCACCGCCTGGTATACAGGCTTGCACCGGCCAGACAGCGAGCGCTATGAGTTCGTCGTGGTCACGCCCGCGGAGCTGGTCGACAGCGTCGCGCCGCTGGTTGCCTGGGAGCAGCAGAAAGGCCGCGGCACGCAGGTTGTGACGACGCAGTGGATCGCCGCGAACTACACGGGCGTGGATCAGGCGGAGCAGATCCGCGCCTTCCTTCGCGACAAGTACTCGGCTGCTGATTGGGGCATCGAGCACGTGCTGCTGGTCGGCCACTACGACGATCTGCTCATGCGCCTGGTCTGGCAGGACGTCGGCTACGGTCGTCCACAGACGGACGCGTACTACGCCGAGCTTTCCCTGCCGGACGATCAATCGTGGGATTCCGACGGCGACGGGCGCTACGCCGAGGATGAGGATGCGATCGACTTCTATACCGAGATCTGCGTGGGCCGCATCCCCTGGAGTGACCCGGCGACCGTGCAGCATATCTGCCAGAAATCGGTTCTGTTCGAGCAGAGCCACGACCCGACGTACAAGAAGAATATGCTGCTGCTCGGCGGGTTCTTCTGGCCCGATACCGATTGTGCCGAGCTCATGACCACGATTGCGATGTTGCCGCACTTGACCGGCTGGTCCGGCATCTTCATGTATGAGTGGGGCTATTCGGCATACTGGTCGGACTACGACCTCACGAATGCGAACGTCGTGGCCGAGTGGTCGGGCGGCACGTACGCGGTAGTGACGTGGTGCGGCCACGGCTCGCCGACGTCGGCGCACCGCTACTATCCCGACATGCCCGCCTTCATCACGGCGGCCGACTGCGCGGTGCTCAACGACGACTACCCGTCGATCGTCTTCGCCGACTCGTGCCACACGTCCTCTCCGGCGCAGGCCAACCTGGGCCGCGAGATGCTGGGGCAAGGCGCAATCGGCTACGTGGGGGCCACGCAGGTCGCCGGCGGACGGGCATGCTGGGCGAAGCCGGCGGACGGCTCGAGCCAGACGCTGAACTACCTGTTCACCAGCTATGTTTCCTGCGGCCGCTACACGCAGGGCGAGGCGCTACAACGCGCCCTACGCGAGACCTACCTCCAAGGGTTGTGGCGCTGGCCGAGGTACGAGGTGCTCGAATGGGGCGCGCTCTACGGCAACCCCGACCTGGGCATCGGCGCGGTTCCCGCATTGCACATTCAGTTCCCGGACGGCCTGCCGGACCAGGTCGCCCCAGGCGCTCCGGCCGTCATCCCCCTTCGCATCGATCCGGTGCAGGACACGCTGGTGGCCGGCTCGGAGACGCTGCACTACCGAACGGACGGCGGCACGTTCCAGACCGTGCCACTGACGTCTCTTGGCGACAGGAACTACGAAGCCGTGTTGCCGGTGCTGTGCTGCGGTCAGACACCGGAGTTCTACGTGAGCGCGAGCGGCACGCAGAGCGGCCTGGTAACGCAGCCGGCGAATGCGCCCAGCGAGGTCTTCACCGCGTCCGTGGGCACCTTCACGGCGGTTTTTCACGACGACTTCGAGGAGTTCAACGGGTGGATGGCGGAGAACCTGGGCGCGACCGACGGCAACTGGCAGCGCGACGTGCCGGTCAACGATCCCAATTACTCCTATGATCCGTTCTCCGACGCCGATGGCAGCGGCAAGTGCTGTCTCACCGCGAATCGCCTGGGCGACAGCGACGTCGACGGCGGCGGCGTGCGGCTGACCTCGCCGCTGGTCGACATGACGGCCGCGAACATCACGCTGCGATACAGCTTCTACCTCTACGCCGAGGACCAGGGACCGTCCGACTACCTACTTGTCGAGGTCAGCAGCAACGCCCTGGCGGGGCCTTGGCGGGAACTGGTGCGGCACCTCTACAACAATGGTCTGAGCTGGCGGACCGATTCGTTCACGGGCGCCGATCTGCAGGCCCTGGGAATTCCACTAACCGACCAAATGCACGTGCGTTTCACCGCCCAGGATGGCGGCAGCAATGACGTGGTCGAGGCGGGAGTGGACGCATTCGAGGTGTTGAGCTTCGACTGCGCCTACGCCCTGCCCGGCGATCTGGACGGCGACTGCACTGTGGATCTCGACGACTTCCTGCTTCTCTCCGAGTGCATCGCAGGACCGCAAGTGACTACGCCGCCACCTTCCTGTGATCCGGGCGATTTCGCCCACGGAGACCTCGACGCGGATGGAGACCTGGATGTGGAGGACTTCGCGGCCTTCCAGGCGGCCTTCGACGTGAACTGAGGGCGGACCCGCTCGAAGCGTATCGGCGTGCACTCCCAGAGCGACCGCACCTGCGCCCGTTGGCTCGTCCGCCGCGACCGCTCAACCGTGACCAGCAGACACCGTTTTTGCCAGGCTGCCGACGATGGTCCGCGCGGCCTTAACTTAGGTCCTGCGCAGCGTGATGTTCAACGTCGAGCCGGCGATCCTGGCATCCTTTGCACCGGCCGGGTTGTCCACGTCTGAGTCACGGACCTCGGTCGCCAGGGTCTCGGCGGCGATGTAGTCGCCGCAACGGGCGATGGCCGCTCTCAGCAGGTCGGACTCGGTCCGCAGGCTCAGGACGATGCGGTCCTCCAACTCGAGACCGGCCTCCTTTCGGGTCACCTGCACGAAGCGTACGATGTCTCGGGCCACGCCCTCCTGCTTCAGCTCTTCGGTGATCCGGCGGTCCAGCAGAACGACCGTGCCGCCGTCGGCCGCGGCGATCCAATCAACGCCGTACGAACGGGTGACGGTGATCTCTTCCGCGTCGAGGTGAACCGCCTGACCCTCCACCTCGACCTCGACGCTGAACCCGTCCTCGACGCGGCTGGCGATCGCGGCATGGTCGGCGGCCTCAACGACCGCGGCGATGGCCGCGAACTGCCTGCCGTACTTCGGGCCGGCCAGCTTCTTGTTCAGCGCTACGCTGATGGTGCACATTTCGGCCACGCTGTCGCGCACGGTGATCTGCTTGACGTTGAGCTCCTCGAGCATGTGCGACTCGAACTTGGCCACGGCCGCCCGCTCCGTTTCGTCGTACGGCGTGACGATCATCTCCGCCAGGGGCTGACGCACCTTGAGCTTGGACGCCGTGCGGGCCGACCGGGCCAGCGACACGATCTTCAACGAAGCGGCCACCTGCTGCGACAGCTCCCGGTCGATCAGCTTCTCATCCACGTCCGGGAAGGGCAGGTGGTGCACGCTCTTCGGCGATCCCGGAACCTGGTTGGCCACCAGGTTCTGGTAGATTACCTCGCTGAGAAACACGGTCACCGGCGCGATCGCACGGTTCAGCGTGGTCAGCACCTCATACAACGTCTGGTAGGCCGCCCGCTTGTCGTCCGACCACTCGCTCTTCCAGAACCGCCTGCGGGAACGCTTGATGTACCAGGTGCTCAGGTCCGCGACGAACTTGTCCGTCCGGACGCACATCGACCGCACGTCAAAAGCGCCATAGGCCCGCCGGGCCTCGGCCACAAGCAGTTGCAGCTCGGACAGGATCCAGCGGTCCAGGTCGGTCCGCTGCTCGACGGGCAGCTTCTCGGCCATCGGATCGAACCCGTCCAGCCGGGCATAGTTGGCGAAGAACGAGTACGTGTTCCACAGCGGCAGGATGAATCGCTTGCGCGTCTCGTTGGCGTGCCTGGGGCCGAAAGGCAGGTTCCGCTCCGGCGGATGGTCGCAATACATCCATCGCATCACGTCCACGCCGAGGGTCTCGGCCGCCTGGTCGAAGTCCACGGCGTTGCCGGCCGACTTGCTCATCGGACGCCCCTGGTCGTCCACCACCAGCCCGTACCCCTTCAGCGTCTTGAACGGTGACTTGTCCACCATGTACGTGCTGATGGCCAGAAGTGCGTAGAACCAGTTGCGGAACTGCCCGGGCAGCGACTCGACCACGAAGTCGGCCGGGAACCACTGTTCCCAGTACTTGCGATCCTCGAAATAACCCATGGTCGAGAACGACACGATGCTGGCGTCCAGCCACGGGTTGCCCACATCGCCGACGCGCGAAACCGAATCGTTGCCGCACTCGGCGCACTCGATCTTGATGGCGTCCACCCAGGGCCGATGCGGCGTGTGCCCGTCGAACTCCTCCCAGCCCGAGACGGCCCGCTTCTCGAGTTCCTGGCGCCCGCCGATGACCTCGAAGTGGCCGCACTTCTCGCACTCCCAGATGGGCAGGGCCAGCCCCCAGAAGCGCTTCTTCGAGATCATCCAGTCGCCCATGTTCCGTAGCCAGTCCAGCTCCCTCTCCATGCCCCATTCGGGGATCCACTGGGCCGACCGGGTCGCCTCCATGATCCGATCCCGCCAGTCCATCTTGATGAACCACTCGTCCACCAGCCGATAGACCAGCTCGTCCCGACACCGCCAGCAGTGCGGATAGCGGTGCAGGTAGCTCTCCCGGGCCACCAGGAACCCGCGCGACCGAAGGTCGGCGACGATGTCCTCGGCCACCTCGTCGAACCGGCGCCCGGTGAACTCGCCAAACCCCGGCCCGAACTTGCCGTTCTCCTCGAGCGGTGCAATGGCCGGCAGCTCCATCTCCTTGCCCAGGTGGTAGTCCTCGCTGCCGCAACCGGGGGCGATGTGGACGATTCCCGACCCCTCCGTCTCGCTGACCAGATCCCACTCGACCACCCGATGGGCCTTACGCCCTTCGACCTGCCCTTCCAGCCGATCGAACGGTCCCTCGTAGGTCAGGCCGACCAGGTCCTTGCCCTGCACCTCACCGAGCACCTCGTACCCGCCGGCGTCGTCGAAGATGGCCTGGATCGACTTGAGCGGTGCGGCCCCGTACTTCTCCGCCTTCTCCACCGGGTGGCTGCGCGGATTCTCGAAGTTGTCCTTGCCGACGTAGTAGACCGTGTCGCCCTGGCGGACCTTCAGATAGGTCAGCTCCGGATGCACCGCAGCCGCCACGTTCGAGGTCAGCGTCCAGGGCGTCGTGGTCCAGACCAGCAGGGCCTCGCCCGCCCGCTCGCGGATGGGGAACCGCAGGAACACCGAGATATGCGGCACCTCGCGATACCCCTCGGCCACCTCCATCTGGCTGATGCCGCAGCCGCACCGGGCGCACCAGGGCATCACGTCGGCCCCCTTGTAGATCCGCCCGTCGTCGTAGCACCTCTTGAGGAAATCCCAGATGCCGTAGTTGTTGACGTCCGACATGGTGTAGTACGAGTTGTCCCAGTCCATCCACTGGCCGAGCCGCACGGACTGCGCCGTTTGGATGCCGGCATACTTGCGAACCCGGGCCTTGCACTCCTCGACGAATCGGTCGATGCCGAAGGCCTCGATCTCCTTCTTGTCGCTGAAGCCGCGCTCCTTCTCGACCTCGACTTCCACCCACAACCCCTGGCAGTCGAACCCGTTCTGATAGCGCAGGTCCTCACCCAGCGCGGCGTGGTAACGCTGGTAGACGTCCTTGTACGTCCGGCCCCAGGCGTGGTGAACGCCCATGGGATTGTTGGCCGTGATCGGGCCGTCCAGGAAGGACCACTTCTTCTTGCCGGCGTTCTGGGCCCGCAGAGCCTCGAAC
>Ga0307379_10003083_pt1 | contig 24268 bp, 12 predicted proteins | sample UN2MG_FD_202237 | JGI IMG/M metagenome (GOLD analysis project Ga0307379, IMG submission 202237) | Soil microbial communities from Risofladan, Vaasa, Finland - UN-2 | ecosystem: Environmental > Terrestrial > Soil > Coastal area > Acid sulfate soil | place: Finland: Risofladan, Vaasa | collected...
TGATTTCACGCAGGCCGGTGACCATTTCGTGACGTTCTATGCCACTGACGACAGCGCTGCGGTCGACTCGGAGATCGTGACGATCGCGGTCGGCCAGGTCAACCTGCCGCCGATACTTGCCGCCATAGGTCCTCAGTCGGTCTTTGAGGGTCAGTTGCTCACAATCGGCGTTTCGGCAACGGATCTTGACGCGACAATCCCGGTGCTTACGACCTCGACTCTACCGACCGGAGCCTCGTTTACGGACAATCTTAACGGAACGGGGACGTTCAACTGGACGCCTGATTTCATCCAGTCGGGCGACCACTTTGTCACGTTCTATGCGACTGACGACAGCGCCGCTGTGGACTCGGAAGTTGTCACGATCACGGTAGTCGAGGCCGGTAACCAGACCCCGGTTCTGGCCCCGATCGGTCCCAAGTCCGTGGCCGAGGCGGATCTGCTCAGTTTCTCGGTAAGTGCCAGCGATCCGGATAGCACTATTCCAGCCCTGTCAACCTCGACCCTGCCCGCCGGTGCGAACTTCGTTGACATCGGTGACGGCACGGGGACGTTCGACTGGATACCGGGCTATGACCAGGCCGGACCGCATGAAGTTACGTTCTACGCCGCCGATGGTTTTGCGGTAGACTCGGAGATTATCACGATCACGGTGGTTGACGTCAACCGTCCGCCGGTCGCAGATGCCGGTTTTGATCAGTTTACGGTGCCGGCTAACAGCCCGGTAACGCTCGACGGCACCGGCTCGTTCGATCCGGACGGCGATGTCATCACGTATCAATGGCTGCAGATCGGCGGCCCGGCGGTTTCGCTGTCCAGCGATACCGCAGCCATGCCGACGTTCACGCCGGGCATCCCGGATGATTACTTCTTTGAACTGACGGTCAGTGACGGCCCACTGTTCTCCGGGCCCGACACCGTGTTGATAAACGTCGTCAACGGCGCGCCGCCGCTGGCCGTAAACGACCTGGCCATTCAGATCGTCGGGGACAATATCGATCTCTCGTGGTCGGCCGTGTCCAGCGACACCTCGGGCTTTGCGATCACCGTGGACCGCTACGTGGTGTACCGCGGCACCTCGGCGTATTTCAACCCGACGCCGGCCGACTCCATCGGCGCCACGGACGGTGCTCTGCTTAGTCTGACGGATGACAACATCGGCGGTGTCAACGTCGTCGGCGACACGTTGAATCAGTATTTCTACGTGGTGCAGGTGGTCGATATCTATGGAAACCGTTCGGCGCCGTCAAACCGCGTCGGCGAGTATGATTACCAGCTTCTGGAGACCGCGACCACGAACTACAACCTGGTAGCAGTGCCGTTTGCCAACACGGGCATTACGACCGCGGATGACCTGATCACCGCCATCGGTTCGAGCAACGTGTTCACCGTCAACCAGTTTATCCCCGCGTCGCAAAGCTACCAGTCGCGGTTTGCCGCCGGTTTCGGCGTAAACTTTGCCGTCATCCCGGGTGGCATTTACCAGGTGAATGCCGCGACCGATACTCTGTTAAGCGTGGCCGGTGATATCCCGGACTCCGGAACCGTCAGTTACACGCTGATCACGACGGCCACGACGGACTTTGGGTTCATGATGATCCCGTTTGAATTGGAGAGCGATTTCTCGGTCGCTCAGGATGTCATTGATGCCATCCCGGGCGTTCTAAATACACTCAACAACTTCGTTGCCAGTTCGCAGAGCTACGTTTCGCGCTTTGCCGCTGGTTTCGGTACGAACTTTACGGTTCGTGCCGGCAAGCCGTACCAGGCAAATGTGGCCACCGATGGCACGTTTCCGGGACCGTAGGGAGTAGGTTGGTATGAAAAAAGTTGATTGTAACATATACGGAGGTGCCGCAGTGCGGTTTAACAGTAAGTACCTCAGGACGAGTTTATTTCCGGGACTTGTCTTCCTGATAGTGCTGACGTGGTCATCCTCTGCCTTCGCACAGGGCTCGATTTTCGGCGGCGTCAGCAACTCCGATGCCTCGACTCCGACCAACGGGGAGATCAGCTTCGTCGGCTTCCTCGATGACACCGACGAGGAGATCAGGATCGAGACCTCGGATGGGGCAGGGTACGACAACGGGAACTGGTTTGATGATTTCCAGAACTATCTGACCGAGGCCCCGTTCAACCCGTACGACTACTACTTCTACAATGTGGTCAACGGGGAGGGATATCACCTGTCGGGGTTGATTCCCAACAACTCCTTCCAGCAGGAAGACGTGACGCTGGCGCCCGACGGCTGGCCGGCCATGCCGGTCGGTCTGACCGGCAGTGCGCTCTCGTCCTCTCGTGTTCTGGTAGAGTGGAACGGCGTACCCGGACTGACCTACCACGTCTACCGCCGTCTGTCCAGCTCGAACGGCTCGTTCTTCAGGCTTGACAATGCCGCCGGAGATCTGGCCGATCCGGGCGTGACGGACAGCTTCTTTGTGGACAACACGGTTGACGGCGTCAGTTCATATGACTACTTCATCATTGCAGAGAACGCCTCGGCCGGCTATTCGCCGCACTCGGCCTTAATCGTGATAAACTCGGCGAGCCCCGTCGCTCCCGCCATTGCGTCTGTTGACCCGGACAACGGGCCGGCGGTCGGCGGCACGCCTTTCAACGTCTACGGCAGCGGGTTCGACCCGGGCGGCGTTTCCGTCCAGATCGGCACCTCCACTCCCGTCGCCGGGACGGTCATCTCGCCTTACCACGTCACGGCCACCACGGCGCCCGGCACTATCGGTGCCGCCGACGTCACCGTTACCAATGATGCCTCCAGTCTGATTTCGAATGCCCTCGCCGGGGCATTTACATACAACGCCAACGCCGTGCCGGTCCTGGCCGCAATCGGCCCCGAGTCGATCGACGAAGGCCAGTTGCTGTCGTTCGGCGTTTCGGCATCCGATCCCGACGGGACAATCCCGGTGCTTACGACCTCGGCCCCGCCGACCGGCGCCTCGTTTACGGATAACCTGGACGGCACCGGCACGTTTACCTGGACGCCCGATTTCACGCAGTCGGGCGACTACTTCGTGACGTTCTACGCCACGGACGACAGTCTGGCCGTCGACTCGGAAATTGTGACCATCACGGTCAACCACGTCAACCTGGCACCGGTGCTGGCGGCTATCGGCGGCCGGACGGTTGACGAGGGCCAGCCCCTGACGATTGGCGTTGCCACGACCGATGCCGACGGCACGATTCCGGTACTGACGACCTCGGCTTTACCGACCGGGGCAACATTCACGGATAATCTCGACGGTACCGGGACGTTCAACTGGACGCCGGATTTCACGCAGTCCCGCGACCATTTTGTCACGTTCTACGCTACAGATGACAGCGCGGCTGCTGACTCTGAGATTGTTACGATCACGGTCAACCAGGTGAACCTGGCCCCGGTGCTTGCGGCTATCGGTGCCAAGGCGGTTGCCGAGGACCAGTTGCTGACGTTCGGTGTCTCTGCGACCGATGCCGACGGCACGATTCCGGTGCTGACGACTTCGACTTTACCGACCGGGGCAACATTCACGGATAATCTCGACGGGACAGGGACGTTCAACTGGACGCCTGATTTCACTCAGTCCCGCGACCATTTTGTCACGTTCTATGCCACTGACGACAGTGCTGTCGTGGACTCTGAAGTCGTGACGATCACGGTCGGCCAGGTGAACGTGCCGCCGGTGCTTGCGGCCATTGGCGCCCGGACGATTGACGAGGGTCAGATCCTGGCGTTCGGTGTTTCGGCAACGGATGCCGACGGTATAATTCCGGTGCTGACAACCTCGGCTCTTCCGACCGGCGCCTCATTTACAGACAATCTTGACGGGACCGGTACGTTCAGCTGGACGCCTGACTATTCTCAGTCGGGCGACCACTTTGTAACGTTCTACGCCACGGACGACAGTGCGGCGGTGGATTCGGAGATCGTGACTATTACGGTTAACCAGGTCAACCTGCCGCCGGAGCTTGCGGTCATCGGCGCCCAGGTGGTCGACGAGGGTCAGTTGCTGACGTTCGGTGTGTCGGCGACCGATCCTGACGCGACGATCCCGGTGCTGACGACTTCGACGCTTCCGGCCGGTGCCCTGTTTGCGGATAATCTCGACGGCACCGGCACGTTTAGCTGGACGCCCGATTTCACCCAGTCCGGGCCGTACGACATTACATTCTACGCTACTGATGACAGCCTGGTCGTGGATTCCGAGTTGGTGATCGTCACCGTCAATCACGTGAATCTGCCGCCGGAGCTTGCTCTTATTGGTCCGCAGGCGGTCGCCGAGGGCGAGTTGCTGGCGTTCGTGACGTCGGCTTCGGACCCCGACGGCGATATACCGGTGATGACCAGCACGGCTTTGCCGGGCACGGCAACCTATATTGACAACGGCGACGGTACCGGCGCATTCAACTGGCAGACCACCTTCGCCGACTCCGGCTCCTACACGGTGACGTTTTACGCGACCGATGCCGTTGATCCGCTTGCCGTTGATTCCGAGGTGGTGACAATAAGTATTGGCGAGGTGGGCAACCACTCGCCGGTCCTGACCCCTATTGCCGACACTACCGTCGCGGAAGGCTCTAACCTGGCTTTCACGGTCACGGCGTCGGATTCCGATCTTGAGATTCCGTCACTTTCGGCCTCCGGCCTGCCGGCCAACGCCACCTTTACGGACAACCTTGACGGTACCGGCCTGTTCGACTTCAACCCGGATCTCACGCAATCAGGCGTTTATCCGGTCGTCTTCAAGGCCGTCGACGCCGCGCTCGAGGTCGACTCGGCAGTCGTACAGATCACCGTCACGGAGACGAATCAGCTTCCGGTGCTGGCCGCGATCGGCCCCCGGACGGTTCTCGAGAACGACACCCTGAGATTCCTCGTCAGTGCCACCGACGGAGACGGCACGGTGCCGCTCCTGACGACCGGTGTTCTGCCCGCCGGGGCGGTGTTCACTGACAGCCTTAACGGCAGCGGTTTGTTTGAGTGGGTGCCTGATTTCACGCAGGCCGCACCATACGACGTGATGTTCTACGCTACTGACGCCGTTTACGCGACTGACATTGATTCAGAGCTTGTTGTCGTAACCGTCGACGAGGCGGGTAACCAGCCGCCGGTGCTGGCGGCGATAGGGCCGCAGACGGTGGCCGAGGGCGACAGCCTGATTCTTACTATTACCGCGACCGATCCGGACGGGATTCCGCCGACTATGTTGGCTCTGGATGTCCCGGCTAACGCCACCTTCCTGGACAACGGCGACGGCACCGGCTTGTTCGAGTTCGGGCCGGACTTCTACCAGTCCGGACCGTACTCGGTGACTTTCATCGCCGATGACGGCCTGCTGGCCGACTCCGAGGTGGTCGATATCACCGTCAACGAGGTTGGCAACGTGCCGCCGGTCTTTGATCCCATCGCCGATACCACGGTGGCTGAAGGAGCGACCCTGGTCATGACCGTCAGCGCGGTTGACCCCGACGGCGGCACTATCTTCCCCGCCCTGTCGGTCAGTACCGCCCTGAACAATTACACCTTTGTGGACAACCATGACGGCACCGGAGCCTTTACTTACTCTCCCGACTTCGTGAGCGCCGGTGCAGATTCCGTGTTCTTCTTTGCCGTCGACTACGGGACTCCGCAGCAGAGTTCATCGGTCGGCATCGAGATCACGACCGCCGATGTCAATCAGCCGCCCGTGTGGGCCGAAGCCGGTCCGTTCGGCGTCTCCATCGGCGAAACCCTCGTGTTTACCGTGAGCGCTTCCGATACCACGGACCCGATTACGATACACCGTCTTTTCCTCTCGGTGCTGTCCACTCCGCCCAACGCCTCGTTTGCGGACAACGCGGACGGAACCGGAACCTTCACGTTCGCCCCGGACGCCTCGCAGGCGGGGCTGCTAACGGTCACCTTCCTTGCCGTGGATCTGGGCATTCCGATGCAGTCGGCGTCGCTGGCCGTGGACATTACGGTCGCGGTGGAGAACATTCCGCCCATACTGGATTCGATCGGTCCGCAGACGGTGGTCGAGGGTGACATTCTCCTGGTCAACGTGTCGGCCGCCGATCCGGACGGCCCGCCGCCGCAATTGCTCGCCGATAAGATGCCGAACAACTCCAGTTTCGACGATAACGGTGACGGCACGGGTGTCTTTACCTTCTTCCCGAACTACGTGCAAGCCGGTCTGGCCAGCGTGACGATAAAGGCCTACGACGGCTTTGCAATCGATAAAGAAGTTATCCTGATTCAGATATACGAGGCCGGCGACCAGGCTCCGGTGTTTGACTCCGTGCCGTCGGCGTCGGTCACTGAAGGCGAAACGGCGACGCTTGTCATCACCGCCTACGACCCGGACGAGATAGGTGTCAGTCTCTCCGCTGACGATGCCACCATGCCCGAGTTTGCCTCGTTCTCGGACGACGGTGGCGGTGTCGGTACCTTCACCCTGACGCCGTTGTTTGCCGATGCCGGCACGTACCCGATTGACGTGATCGCGGATGACGGCAGCATGGCCGATACCGTTACGGTCACCGTCACCGTCATTGAGGCCGGCAACCAGCATCCGTTCCTCGATCCAATAACCGCCGAGCAGACCATCCCTGAGAAGGCGACGGTGGCCTTTACCGTGACCGCCTACGACCTGGATGAGACCTTCCCCATCCTGTCGACCTCGCTGCTTCCGGCCAACGCCACGTTCACCGACAACAATGACGGCTCCGGTGACTTCTCCTTCACGCCCGACTTCGATCAGGAGGGCGTGCACGAAATCACCTTCTACGCCACCGATAACATCGAGACTGATTCGGCGCTGGTGACTATCACGGTCACGGACAATAACCAATTGCCGTTCGTTTACCCGACCGGCGGCCGGACCCTCTACGAAGGCGACACCCTCATCTACGAGGTTACGTCGTTCGATGCCGACGGCTCGACACCCTTTGTGGATGCGTTCCTGTCCGGTACGGCGGATTCGTTGCCGCCGAACATGACGTTTGTCGACAATCGGGACCTGACCGGTACCCTGACGTTTATGCCGGACTACCTGCAGGGCGGCCCGGCCAGCAACCCGGAGCTGTATAATATCGTGTTCAGCGTTGCTGACGAGCGGTATCCCACCGTGATCCAGACCTCCGGCACGGTGACCTTCCAGGTCATTGACCGTAACGCGCCTCCGGAAATCGCACTGCCTGACGGCCCCGGCCCCTATTCCGTGACGGAGGGAGCCACCCTCTCCTTTACCGTCGGGGCCACTGATCTCGATAGTTCGATGGATCCGTTGATTTTCGCCACCGACATACCGCCAAACGCCACGTTTGAGGGCACTTCGAGCATTAAGGAGTTCGTGTTCACTCCGGATTACACTCAGGCGGGCACCTATTTCGTGACGTTCTGGGCCTATGACGATGATGGTGACCTTGACACGGAGGTTGTGCAGATCGACGTGCTCGAAGCCGGGAACCAGGCCCCGGTCTTCACGTCCGTGCTCGAAGAGTTCAGAAATGTGCCGGTCAACACCCTGTCTCAGATTGTCGTGACCGCCGTCGATCCTGACCTGGATCCGGTGATACTGACGGCCGAGCCGATATGGGTGAACATGTACGCATCCTTTGTCGATGCCGGCAACGGCACCGGCACCTACTCCGTCATGCCTGATCCGCTCGACGTCGATTCCGTTTACCCGGTCAGTTTTGTGGTCACTGATCCTTCCGGTCTGACCGATACGATCACCACCAGCCTGAGGGTAGTGACGGTGCTCAGAGGCGACCTTGATGACAACAGCACCTATACGATGAACGACCTGGCCTGGCTGATCGCCTACCTGTTCCGGGATGGCCCGGTGCCGGCCACCGTGGAGGCGGCGGACGTTGACGGTGACGGCGACGTCAACGTCGGGGATGTCACCTACCTTATTAAATTCCTCTACTACTACGGTCCGGCGCCACCGAACTAATCGGTCGTCGGCAACTCCTCAGAGACTGCTCTGGCAGGACCGCCCCCGCAAGGGGGCGGTCCTGGTTTGGCTCCGATGGCCCCATCGAGGCCCCGGACCGCGCGGACCGCAGCCGAAACTTACCGCCGATGACGCGGCCTGCCGCAGAGTGCCTCCGGCACCCGGCGCCGCCGCCGGGCCGTGGTGAAGGCGGACTCTGAGCACGGCTGCCGGCCTGCAAACCGGCCGCCATTTGTCCCCAACCTTCCTTTTATTGGCCAGGCTCGGAGTTTTTTTATTGACTGCCCTGCCCGACGGGGGTATTGTTCGCCGGAGAAGCAATGTCTGCTTGAGGCAGGCCAATACCGCATGCGGTACGTGAGGAGGTGAGGCTTACTGAGACTAAGCTAAATGACGCTGAAATGGATTTTCAACTGAATGACGATGTGAATATGGATGGAGGCTCAGATCACATGAAGCTTAAATTGTTAATGGTCTTTTTTTCCATTTTGTTGCTAGCCGGAGCGGTTTCCGCCCAGGTAACGAGTGTGTCGATTGATACAGTGACTAATCTCTGGAACGTCGACACGCTTAAAGCCGGCGAAACCCACAAGGTATACATCCATCTGACCAACTTCAGTAGCTTCAGCTACAACGTCTCCAACGGTTTTGTCGTCTACTCGCCTGATGGCGCCGGTTGGTCCGGTCTTGCAGGCGGCTTTCTCCCGACGCTGACCAAGGCTGATAATTTCGATGTCGTTTACTCAATCAACGTCTTCGATACTGATGGTAGCAGGGACTCGGTCGGTTTCGCCGGCGCCGCGGGGGCGGATGGGGACGCGCTTTTTATAACCTTCGACGACACCGCGTGGACAGTGACCTTTACTACAAGCATCGAGGATACTACCAAGACAATCTGCATCGACAGTTGTGGTTTTGATCCGACTAACACATGGTCCTGGGCGCCTCGCCCCTCGGGCACGAAGATCAAACCGGACTGGTCGGGGCCGTATTGCTGGACGCTGTACAACGTTGTCACGGATGTACCTGACGGCGCGGCACCGCTGCCGGACAAATTCGCGCTGGCTCAGAACTATCCCAACCCCTTCAACCCCAAGACGGCCATAAAGTTTGACGTGCCGTATGAGACCCACGTCAAGCTGACCGTTTTCAACATGCTGGGCCAGGAGGTCATTACCCTGGTGGACGAGGTAGTGCCGCCGCAATTCGGCAAGCAGGTTGAATGGGACGGCCGTTCGGCTAGCGGCCGAACAGTGGCTTCAGGTGTGTATTTCTACAAGCTGGAGACCGACTCGTTCGTGCAGACCAGAAAGATGGCATTGCTCAAGTAACAACTTGGAATGAGCATCTTGGCAACCCCCCGTTCGCGGGGGGTTTTTTTATGCAGTAGAGACGACGAAGGCAATCCGGGCGGTGCGGGCAGGTTATGTTGCTTCATGGCAACGGGTTACAAGATTTTTATTGACATCATGGTCTGATTTAAGTATGATAATAACTCACCCTGCACTTGATGGCGTGTCGTAACCTCTTGATTTACAGGGAGTTATATGCTTGGAGTCATCGGTAACAAGTTCTCGATTGGCAAAGAAACGTACCAGCCCTTCGCGGCGGAACTGCATTATTTCAGAATCGACAAGCGGCACTGGTCCATCTGCTTTGAGCGGATCAAGCGAGCCGGATTCCGTATAATTGCCACCGCCGTGCCCTGGAATATTCACCAGGACGACTCCAAGCACATCGATTTCAACGGCTTTAATGATCCCCGTAAAGACCTCATCGTCTTTTTAGAGCTGGCCCGAGAGTTCGGCTTTAAGGTGATTCTCCGGCCCGGCCCCTGGGTGGGCGGACAACTAAGGCATGGAGGTCTGCCGAAGTTTCTGTTTAACGACATCAAGGTCTTTGCTCGTGATGCCCAGGGTCGGGAAATCAAGCTGCCGGACAGTTACGGGGTGGAAGGCGGCTTCCTGCCCAGTTACATGCACAAGACTTTTCAGTTTCACCTCAGGAGCTTTTTTCGGGCCCTGATTGAAACGACCAAGAACTATGTCCACCCGAGAGGTCCGGTATTCATGGTAGAGCTCGACTACGAGACTTCGTTCGGGCGGATACTCCAGCCGGACGGCGCTGACTTCAATCAGGATGTCCTTTCTGCCTACTACGGGCCGTTTCTCGAATCGATCTACGAGGATATCAAGAAGCTCAATGCCAGGTATCGGGAGAGAAATGCCGACTTTGCCGGCGTAGAGCCCCCCAGGCAGGTAGCAGGCCTGGCCCTGAAGGACTACCCCAAGGTGCTTGACTGGTTTCGCTTTCGTGAGCACATGCTCAGACAGTACCTCGAAATACTGGAAGATATTTTCAAATCCTATACGGTCGAGCCGCTCTTTTTCCGGTCGCTCTATTTTCAGTCCGGTGACCTGCTGCCGGCCTTCAACCTCGTTCCTGACGACAGATCACCCTTTCTGGGCGGCAATGTCTTCCCCGAAGGCACCTATTTCGACCTGGTGAACAAGGCGCGGTTTCTCAAGGCCGAGTATGGTTTTGCCTTTGCAACCTCCTTTACTTCCGGCATTGCCTCGTCCGACCCGGAGCGCGAGAGAGAGATATCACCCCTGAAGCCCAATGTGCGCCGGTTCTACTTCGCGGCCGGCCTAGCGGCCGGTTTCAAAGGGCTGAATCACTACATGTTTGTTGACCGGGACCACTGGTACGGGGCTCCGTTGCACAACGACGGTACGGTCTCGGAGGGTTACGAGACGGCCAAGAACTTCAATCTGGCCATCTCCTCGGTCGGGTTTGAAGAGATGGATGCCCGCCCTGAGATCGCTGTTCTCGGCAATCGTCTGTATTACTGGCTTCGCGAGACGGAGGGAGCCAAGCAGTTCGAGTACATTCGTCGCCTTATGGGCGAGTCCGTTGTCGGTTTCTGCCGGGATCTGCTGCGGCTCAAGCTGCCGTACGGTATTCGTGAGAACCGTGAATGGGACACCATGAGCCAGTTCAAGCTGCTCTTCGTTCCGACCGCCGAGATTATGGCTCAGAGGGATCAGGAAGCCCTGGTCGAACTGGCCAAATCCGGCGTCACCCTCGTGCTGTGCGGTCTTATGCCGAAGTACGATGAGAATTTCAGGGACTGTCAGGTGTTGGCCAATCACTTCCGCATCAAGACGACGGTTGACTGCCGGATCGGGACGATCGCGCACAAAACTGATTCGTTCATCAGCAACGTGTACGGCTCCATTCGCTCCGTCGACGACGCCAAGGTCAGGAAACTGTGCAGATCGGAGAACAAGATCGTAGGCGTCTGTTCCACCCGGGCCAAGGGACATGTTTACATGTTCAGCTTCGACGTCGCCTCCGGTGGAAATCACAAGAAGCTCTCCTTTGTGGAGTCGATCCTGGCCGGAGAGAAAATCACCAGCTACGTTCAGTGCAATGACCCCTCGGTGGATGTCTCCTTTCAAATGGGTGCCAAAAAGGGCATTCTGTTCGTGGTTGTGCCCCCCCCGGGAGAACTGTCGGACGGTCTGGATTCCCAGCGCAAGGAAGTGATTGTCCAGGCGGACCTCAAACGGCTCGGTTTCTCCGCTGCTAAGCTCAAGCTGACCAACATCCTGCAAGGCGAAGAGGCCAAGCCCATCAGGACCACCGCCCACGATCTCAAAGTCGGTATGCCGTTGGAGGTTGACTACCCCGATGGTCTCATTTTCCTGGTTGAGAAGCGGTAGCATACCCTCACCGCCGGCCGCCCGCAGCCTCTCGTTGTCCCGGCTCCGCCCGATAAAGCCTGCGGTGCATAACTGCCTGCCTGCTTTGCTTTTGCTCCTGGCAGCAGTCACCCTGGCCTGCAATTCCGTCAATGTCAGCCCGCTGTACCGGCATGGGGCTGTCGCGACCACCTCGCCGGTCGCCTCTGAAGTCGGACGCCAGGTGTTCATCGACGGCGGTAACGCCTATGACGTTGCCGTGGCGGTGGGGTTTGCGCTGGCCGTTGCTTACCCGCAGGCGGGCAATCTTGGGGGCGGCGGCTTTGCCGTGGTGCGCGACGGCCGTTCCGGCCGGATTCAAGCTCTGGATTTCCGCGAAACCGCCCCCGGTTCCGCCGACGAAACCATGTACTTGGACGATACCGGTGCAGTCATACCCGGCCTGTCCACCTATGGGGCCAGGGCCTGTGGCGTGCCCGGAAGCGTAGCCGGTCTTTACGAACTCTGGAGAGATCGCGGCGCTCTGGAGTGGTCCGATCTCGTCCTGAGGGCGGCCCGGTTGGCCGATACAGGCTTTCTTATCGATGAATTCCTGGCTGGGGCTCTAAGCTCTTATCGTGTCGAACTCTCCAGCTTTCCGGAGACGGCGGCGATCTTTCTGCCCGGCGGGGCCCTGTTGAAACCCGGGGACAGGCTGGTGCAGAAAGACCTGGCCCGAACCCTGTATCGGATAGCCGAGGAGGGCCCGGGCGCCTTCTACCAGGGTCCCATTGCCGTCCTCATAGACTCCTGCATGCGCCGTCACGGGGGCCTGATCACCCTGTCCGACCTGCAGAGCTACGTTCCGGTCTGGCGGGAGCCGGTTCACTTCGTATTTGACTCCCTTGACGTCTACTCGTCACCTCCTCCGAGTTCCGGTGGTATTGCCGTCGGCCAGATCCTCACGCTCCTCGAACCGTACGACTTCTCCCGGTACAATCCGGCGTCGCCCGAGTACATGCACTTGTTCTGTGAGGCCTCGCGACTCGTCTTTGCCGACCGTGCCGAGCACCTCGGGGATCCGGGATTCTATGACGTCCCCGAGGGCCTTGTAAGCGAGGCCTACCTGGCCGCCCGACGCGAGCTGATCCAGGCCGGGCGTGCCGGATCGTCGCAGAACGTTGCGGCCGGACGCCCCCCGCACGGTGAGTCCGATGAGACGACGCACTATTCAGTATGTGACGGCGATGGTAACATGGTGGCGGTCACGACGACAATAAACACGAGCTTTGGGTCGAAGCTGGTGGTTGAAGGGGCCGGGTTTCTGCTCAACAACGAAATGGACGACTTCGCAATCAAGCCCGGCTTCGCCAATACCTACGGACTGGTCGGCAGCGAAGCGAACAAGATCGAGCCGGGCAAGCGGATGCTGTCGTCAATGGCCCCTACGCTGGTGCTCAGGCAGGGCGAGCCGTTCCTGATCACGGGTTCGCCGGGGGGCTCGAGAATCATCACCACGGTGGCGCAGAGCATATTGAACTACACGCGATTCGGGCTGCCGCTGGCCGATGCGATCGCGCGGCCGCGCTTCCACCATCAATGGTTGCCGGACGTCGTTTACCTGGAGGAGGGCGGGTATGACGTCGCGGTCATGCAGACGTTGATCAAGTATGGGCATAATCTCGAAGAGCGGTCGGCGTACGGCGACCTGCAGATGATAGCGGTGGATGCCGGCGGTTTTATGCAGGCGGCGTCGGATCCGCGCCAGGGCGGCGCTCCGGCCGGTTACTGAACCGGCCCGGGTTGCGACGGCCCTGCACCTTGCACGGACGCCTCTGTCCCCTGATTGGTTTGGACTTCCGCTTTGCGGCAGTACTTGATCCCCAGCAGGATAGCCCCGGTTCCGGCGATGGTCACCAGCAGATACAGAAGGGTGCCGACGTACGGCAGCCAGAAGACCAGGGTGAGCACTATCAGGCCAGAGAAGAGCGACGAGGCGTTCAACAGCTGACTGTCCGGCCTGGCCAGTTTCTTTATGACGAAGCCGACCAGGAACGCCACCACGATGGCGCCGGAATACAGGATTATCCCGCCGGACACCGTCGCGAAACTGGTGATGGGGATCAGTAAAATCGACACGATCAGCAGGAGAGAGCCCGGTATCACCAGGTCGCTGTGGATGAGAACATACCCGATCACCGCAGAGCCGACCGAGGCCAGGAATGCGACCACGCAGACGCCGAGAACCAGAAGGCCCAGGAAGCCGGCGGCCAGGGAGACCGTCATTCGATGCCTGAGTTGATCGACCGCCTCTTCAGCGTATGGGCGGAACAGCCGGACGACTATAACGCCGAACAGGAACGCCGCCAGAAGACTTGAGCCCTTCAAGGTTATCCTGGTGAAGAGGCTTGTCTCCTCCTCTTTTTTCTCCGGCTGTTTCCAGGTTGTTGCGCCGACGATCGTCACGCCCGTAGTGTCAATGGTGAGCTGCTTGCTCGACGTGTACACGAGGTTTCCCTCAATGAACGCCGGGGGGGAGAAGACAATCCGGTCACCAGTGAGCACAACGTCGCCCTGAATGAGGCCGGCGATGCTGATCCTGGGGCCGGTGATCCGCACGTTGCCGTTGACGACACCGTCGATGCTGACGTCGTTTCCGTAAAGGTTCACGTCTCGCTCGATAACTGACCCCTTGCTCAGCCGGATGTTGTCCCCTGCGGCGATCAGTGAACCATCCACCCTGCCCTTGATCCTCACGTATTGGGCTAAGACCCTGAGTGAGCCCCCGACGTGGCCGGAGTGATCGACGCTGCGGGCGAACAGGTTGGCTGAACGCGTGACCGTCCCCTGGAGGAGGCAATCGTATACAAAAGCCGTCAGGTCGCCCTCGATTTTGCCGTCGACGCGCACCTGCTCACCAAAGGCATAAAAGTCATCCTGGATCGTGTGCAGGTTGGAAATGTGAATGTCATCGCCGGATTCAAACACGGACGCCGCGAGTTGCGCCGGCAGCATCAGTGTCACGGCCAGAACAAGTGTGCGAAGGCGAGTGCAGCCTGCCGCTTCAGAACGGATCGACATCGTTAGCTTCCCTCCCAAGGTCCAATTGCCGATACGAATGCACCATCGTAAGGTTGCCGGTTTGCCCCCGAAAATCAACTTAAAAAGTTTGCCGTTGTTACCTCGTTCCTTCCATGTTATGTTGGAAGTGATACGCCGCGGGTCGCGTTTTTCGGTGACGCGATTCATGCTGAGGCGGTCGTAAAACCGACCGGGTTTGACAGCAGGTGCCATGAACGTTCTGGCTTATTTCCTGGCTGCGGTGCTCTGTTTTGCCGTGGCTCTCCGTTTTTACGCTCGCTATATCGGGCGTTCGCTCGGAGAGATGCCGGATCGGAAAACTCCCGCCGTCGAGATCAATGACGGCAGAGATTTCGTTCCCACCCGGCCATCAGTGCTGTTTGCTCACCACTACTCCACGATTGCCGGCGCCGGTCCGATCGTAGGCCCCACGCTCGGCATCCTTTACGGCATCGGGCCCGCCTGGATGTGGATCGTGCTCGGGGCGATATTCATTGGCGGTGTTCATGATTTCGTCGCGCTGTTCGCCTCCATTCGCGAGCGCGGCAGCTCGATGGCGGAAATCGCCAGAAAAGCCCTTGGTCCCGCCGGCTTTCTGCTCTTCATGATCTTTACTATCATCCTGATTATCCTCGTTACCTCGGCCTTTCTTTCGTTGACCGCAATATCACTGACCTCGCTCCGGCCGCTGGCTGACCTGGGACTGTCGGAGGGCCAGACCATGTTGCGAACCACCGTCATAAACGGTGAGACGCACGGCATCATCGGCGGCATCGCCTCCATGTCGGTCATCATAATCACCGCCCTGGCACCGCTTCTCGGCTACCTGGTTGTCAAGCGCGGCATTCCCACCTGGCTGGCCTACCTGTTGGCCGCACTCATCTGCTTCTTCTCCGTGCTGGTCGGACTGCGGGTGCCGGTGGCGCTGGATCCCGGGGTGTGGATGGTTCTGATTGCCGTGTACACGCTTTTTGCCTGTCAGGCTCCCGTCTGGTTCATTTTGCAGCCGCGCGATTTTGTCAACGTCCAGATCCTGTACGCCGGAATGGCCGCGATGATAGTCGGCGTTGTCATCTCGGGCGCACAGGGGTTGCAGGTCTCTTTCCCCGTGGCCAACCTCGCGGTCGGCCAGGCCAGGATGGGTCCGGTCTGGCCGTTCCTGTTCATTACCATCGCCTGTGGGGCCATTTCCGGTTTCCATGCTCTGGTAGCGGGCGGAACGTCGTCCAAGCAGTTGGCCAGGGAACCGCAGGCAAGAACTATCGGGTACGGCGGGATGCTCCTCGAGGGTCTTCTGGCCGTTCTCGTTCTCGTGACCATCGGATCGTCGCTGGGCTACGAAAACTACATGGCCATCACCTGGCCGGAGGGGAAACCCGGCAACCCGATCCTGGCCTTCGCCCTGTCCATGGGCCATCTGCTTCATTCATCGGTGGGCCTCTCCATGGCCTTTGGAACCGTCATGGGTATCCTGATCGTGGAAGGTTTTCTGATCACCACTCTGGATTCCGCAGTGCGCCTGAACCGGTACCTGTTCGAGGAGCTGTGGAAGACAATCATGGCCCGCCCGCCGTCTATTACGAGGAAGTTCTGGTTCAATTCCGGGCTTTCGGTCGTTCTCATGTTGTTGCTGGCCTGGAATCAGGGTTACAAGCTGATCTGGCCGCTGTTTGGCTCCACCAATCAGCTTCTGGCTGCGCTGACCCTGATCGCTGTAACCGTCTGGCTGCACCGGGCCGGAAAGAGTTTCTGGTTCACTCTCGTTCCGGCCGTCGTAATGCTTGCAACTACAATCGCATCTTTGACTTACTCGCTCATAGCGAAGTACCTGCCCGGAGGGAACACACTCCTGGCCGTGACCGACATGGCTCTGCTGGCGCTCTCCATCGGCGTGCTGGTCTTGTCCGTAAGGTCGTTTGTGCGGGTTGAACTCAGCGCCGATCCCCCTGTATCCTCCTAAGACCTTTGCACTCAATAAACAAAGCACCGGTCCGACCGATATACGAGGTAGGACGGGGTAAACCGCGCATGAAGTTCTTCATGGATCGGAACAGAACGCTGCTGCCGCGCGTCGACGTCATTTACCTTCTGACCCGGATAATGACGCTGGTGGGCGTGGTCTGGTTTGCCCTTGTCGGCGACCATCCGATCTATGATACTCGCATATCTCTCATTGTGGTAGTCACCTACACGCTTCACCTGGCCGTGTTCGCGGCGGCTATACGCGGTCGCTTCGACCTCAAACTCGCCTACCTCTCGGCCATCATCTACGACATCCTTTCGGTGCCGTTGTTTGTTCACTACACGGGCTCGGTGTTCTCGGCGTTCTATCTCGTGTTCTTCCTGACGGTGTCGGCCGCAGCTTACGTGCTGACGTTCTGGTTCGCCATGGTCGTGATCATCATCGTCACCCTTGCCTACCTCGCCATCCTCTTACCGGACGTGACAATCGGCGTTCTGCACACCATCTCCATGCGAATCGGCTTTTTGTGGGTCTGGTTCCTCGCCATATCATACGCCTCGGACTACCTGCGACGTTCCGAACGGCGGCTGCTCAAGCTCTTTGATACGCTCAACATGCGTACTTCCGAGCTGGAGAAGTCCCAGGCCCAACTGGAGATGAACTATGAGAACACGCGCATTCTGGCCTCCATACTGAAACCCGACGCGGTGGTAACGGAGATCATGCGGATCATGGGCTGGCGACTGCAGTTTGAGCACTTTGCCGTCATATTTCAGAACAATGCCGGAGCCTTTTACTACCGGGCGCGCTCCGTGAACGGCCACAACAACTTCCACTTGAAAGCCATCGATGCGGCCAGGAGCGAGCTTATCCGGAAGGTGTGCGAGCTTGATGAGCCGATTCGCATCAAGAACCTTGCGGACCGCGACGACTACGTCCCCGTCAAGGAAGGCGCCCGGTCGGCCATAATCGTTCCGTTGACGGCGCACGGCAACATGCAGGGCCTGCTTATCACCGAGTCGTGCGCCGAGGATGCGTTCACGGACAAGGACGTGCAGACGCTGACAATCGTAGCCCGCTCGGCCGCTCTGGCCCTGGAGAACGCCGAACTGCACAGGCGGACGGAGGAACTGACCATCATTGACGACCTGACGGATACCTACAACTACCGGTACTTTGTTCAGAAGCTCCAGGAAGAGCGGAAACGTGCCATGCGCTATAACCTTCCCCTGTCAATCATCATGGTGGATATCGACTGGTTCAAGAAGCTGAACGACAGCCACGGGCACGAGGTGGGCAATCTGGTGTTGACAGAGCTGGCTCGGGTCATCAAACGCTGCATTCGCGACGTGGACGTGTTCGCGCGCTACGGTGGAGAGGAGTTCGTTATCATACTGCCGCAGACGGCCCAGGTCGAAGCTTCCGTCATCGGTGAGCGAATCCGCCAGCAGGTCGAAGAAACCGTGGTCGATTCCGGGCCGACCGGCAAGGTGGGCATAACGGTTTCAATCGGAGTCAGTTCATATCCGGAAAACGGTAAATCAGCTGAAGACCTGGTGTCAGTCGCCGACCAGGCCCTGTACCGTGCCAAAGGATCGGGCAAGAATCTTGTATGTATAGTGTAACGGAAATTGATTGAAGTACATAGAGGGGTTATACTGACAGGTGGTTACATGGATCAGCTATTAGAGAAAATCGGCCAGCTGTTCATCATCGGTTTTCCCGGTGAGGCGCCGCCTTCGCGCTTTCTGGATTTCGTCTGCGAGAGCCAGATTGGCGGTGTTATTTTGTTCGAGGAGAACTGCCCGACGCACCTGCAGGCCAGAGAGAACATCGAACGTGTCCAGGCATTCCTGCCGTCGGCCATGCCTTTCGTCGCCGTAGACCAGGAGGGCGGGCGGATTTGCCGTCTCCGTGGTGCTCCGGCGGAACTGAGCGCGCCGGCCGACTACGGCAAGCGCAACGACCTTGAGCGTTTCCGCGAGGATTACTCTCGCTCTGCCGTCTACATGGCTTCTCTCGGCGTAAACCTCAATCTGGCCCCGGTGGCCGATATTCTTCTCCAGCTGGACAACCAATGCCTGAAGGGTCGGTGTTTTGGGGATACGCCGGAGCAGGTCGCTCTGTTCGTCAGGGCGGCGGTCGAGATTTCGAGGTCGAAGGGTCTGTACTCCTGTTTGAAGCACTTTCCCGGCCTGGGCGCAGCGACGGTCGATCCGCACGAGGCCACGGCCACTGTTGATTACGATCGAATCCTCTGGCAACAGCGTGAGAGACTCCCGTTCGAGGCGGGCGTCAAGGCGGGGGCGGATCTTCTTATGACGACGCACGTGATTGCCCCCCGGCTGGACTGCGAGATAGTGACGGGCTCAAGCCGCGTGATTTCACAACTGGCGCGTACGGAACTCGAGTTTGACGGTCCGATCATGACCGATGATTTGACCATGAAGGGAGCAGCTTCCCTTGGTTCTTACGGCGAGCGGGCCGTCAAGGCGTTCAACGCGGGACATGATTTGCTGCTCTTCGGCCGGGACTACGAGGCGGCCATGCAGGCGTACGAGCACTTTGTGAAGGGCTGCCGGGGCGGTGACGTGTCCGCCGGACGCCTTGAGGAGGCTTTGAACCGCGTGGCCGGGTTGAAGTTCAAACTGGGGCGTTCTGTAGTTCACTGACATGTCTCTGCAAAAAACCCTGGCGAAAAAAACGCTGGTCATAATCGGCCTGAATTCAGGCACTTCCGCCGACGGCCTGGATATGGCCGCCCTTCGCTTTGCGCAGTCCAGGCGCGGCACCGCCATCGAACTGCTCGGCGGGCGCACCCGGACCTTCGATCCTGACCTGCGACGAGCGATCCTGCGGACGGCCGACGCCGCTGACGTTACTTTCCGGCAACTGATTCATCTGGACAACATGCTGGGCATGTTCTTCGGCCGGACCGCCGCCTCCTTCGTCAGGTCGCTGGCCGCCAGGGGCGTGGTCGTGGACGCAATCGCCTCACACGGGCAGACTGTCAGCCATCTTCCGGGCAAAACGAAAATCGGGAAGTACTCCGTCCACGGAACCCTTCAACTGGGGTCGCCGGAGCAAATCAGCGCTCTTACCGGCAAACCGGTGATCGCCGATTTTCGGCAGGCCGACGTAGCCCTGGGAGGCGAGGGTGCCCCGATAACCGTCGAGGCTATGCGCCGGCTGTGTGCGCACCGCAGCGAACCGCGCCTGATTGTCAACATCGGCGGTATGGCCAACTACTTCTATTTCCCGACCGGGCGGAACCACACGAACGTGCGGGCGGCCGACTGCGGGCCGGGTAACGTCCTGTGCGATCTGCTCAGTCGGCGCCTGTTCGGTGAGAAGTATGATCGCTCCGGGCGGCGCGCCTGCTCGGGGACGGTTTCCGATACGCTGCTCGCACGCCTGCGCCGGCAGCGTCCCTTCCGGGAGTTGCGGCCTTCCGTCGGCCGGGAGGACTTCGGCCCGAAACTCGTTGCGCGCATACTTCGGCTGGCCGAGCGGCTTGGCCTGGACAAGTCCGACCTGATGGCGACCGTGGCTGAACTGACAGTGGCCTCGATCGTCAAGCGTGTGCGTCCCATTATCCGGCGAGATGCGGGCGTGAGAAAATTATATTTGACTGGCGGGGGGTCACGTAACAAGTTCTTTATGCAGCGCCTGCAAGCCGTCCTGCCGGGCGTTGGCGTGAGCACGGTCCGGGACCTGGGTCTCGATCCGGATCTTGCGGAGGCAGCCTGCTTTGCCGTATTGGGATACGCAACGCTGCGCTCTGATCCGATGCCGACGCGATTTGACGGACGCCGACGCCGGCCGCTCCGGCCGATTCTCGGGAAGATTGTGCAGCCGCCGCAAAAAAACGTGAACCATGGCTGACATCGGGACAGGACGCCTATCTGTGATATCGATTATGAAGCTGTTACTGCGCATCGGCACGGGGATACTCCTTTTGGTGGTTATCTGGAGCTGTGCTTCAATCCCGGGGTTGCGCGAGGAATCGACCAGCACGTACATCCGGGTGCCGTTTATACGCGTTCTGCTTCAGGAAGGTACTGATCAGGTTGCGGTTACGGCGGATGCCGCCTTTGCCGTCGAGTGCCTGCGACAGGGAACCCAGACGGTCTACTACTCGAGCCAGCCGGTGAGGATTGAGAACCGGGTGCGGTGGTTGACGGTGCGGGATCGAAAGGACAATGTCATCGAGTCATCGCTTGACGAGATCAACATCATTCCGCGCGGGGCGGGCAATCGTGTCAAGCTCAACGGCAGGCGCTATCGTGGCATTCTGAAAATCCTCCCGCACGGCCAGACCATGCGCCTGGTGAACATCGTCTATCTCGAGGACTACCTGCAGGGAGTCGTCCCGCCGGAGATAGGCCCGCGCGCGGAGGAAGAACTGGAAGCCGTCAAGGCCCAGGCCGTGGCCGCGAGGACGTACGCAATGGCTCATCTCAAGCAGTATACCGGTGAACCGTTCGACGTCAAATCGAGTATCATCGATCAGCTTTATGAGGGTGCGACCGTTGAAGACGGGCTGGTCAACCGGGCCATCGAGGAGACCACCGGTCGGGTGATAATGTACCAGGACGGGTTCATCAACGCCTATTACCACTCCACGTGCGGCGGCAGCACCGATGACGTCGCGGACGTCTGGGAGCGCCGCGAGGTCCCCTACCTGAAATCAGTCGATGACGGTACCGCCTGCGCCTGGTCAAAATACTATACCTGGCGGGAAGTGTTCACGGAGGAGCAACTTCGCGGGCGCGTGGAGCAGTACCTGTCCAGTGACCGCGGGCGCGACCTCAGGATCGGACCGATTACCGACGTAAAGGTTATGCAGCGAACGGCAGGCGGCCGGATTGCCAAGCTCGCTGTCACCACGGAACGGGAGACGTTTAATTTCTACAAAGATCGGATTCGGTGGGTGATAGGCCGAACCTCCAACCCGGAGTTGATCCTGCCGTCCGATCGTTTCGAGTCCGTCATTGAGCGTGACGCACAGGGAAACATCAGATCGGTGACGTTCACGGGCCGGGGTTACGGCCACGGGGTCGGCATGTGCCAGTGTGGGGCCATTGGGCGGGCCCGCGCGGGATGGGATTTCGCAGCGATTCTCGCGCATTACTATAGCGGTGTCGAGATAAAGAGGCTCTACTGATGCAACCCGTGTACACAGTCGTGTCGCCGGGTGCACGGGTGCCGGAAGAATGCGCTTAGAGCAAAGCAGATTATCGGGCGTAATACTGGTCGCGGTCCTCGCGTGCGCTTCTGCCTCGGCGGGGGATTTCTCATACTCGGCAGGTGGCGGAGCCGGCATGGCCATGCTGACGGGCGGCGACTTTTTCAGTTTTGACCACGCCGGCACGTTTACTGCCCGGCTTGGCCACCGCCTCAGCGACCGGTGGCGGCTCAACCTGGAGTACGCGGCCTTTTCCTTTTCGAATGATACCCAGGCGGATTCCTTGTCGTCCATCGCCGGTCTGAGCAACAACTCGCCGCTCGACTTCGAAGCCACCCGGCTTACCGCCGCCGTCGATCGCCTCCTTTTTCCCGGTGGGCGCTGGCTCAACGTGACGGCGGGGCTGGGCGGCGGCCTTCTTGTCTGGCGGGCGGTTAACCCGAACACCAACACCACCTACGAGGTCCTGGGGATCAGGAAGCAGTCGACCGACTTTGCCGCCAGCGAACTGATAGCTCAGACCTCAGCGGGCATCATGGTGGCTCCGTCATCGCGCTGGTCCCTGCACTTTCGCGGCTCAGCAGATTTCCTCACCGGGGCAGGCGCCGAGTTCGAGGACGCCATGTCCTCGTCCCGCGACCGCTGGCTTCTTGGAGCCTCCGCCACTCTGGAGGTTCATTTTGGAGCCACCACGTCCGGGCCCAACTGGCCTTCCGAGCAGGCCTGGAACCAGCCTCTCGAAGTTAGCCCTGCGCCCCGGACGTTCGGGTCACCTGACAGTGACGGTGACGGCGTGCCTGACCAGATTGATCGGTGCCTGAACAGCCCTCGGGGCGTGACGGTTGACCGAGCCGGGTGCCCGATTGACACTGATCACGACGGCGTGCCTGACGGGCTCGATGACTGTCCCGGCACCGACGTCGGCGGGCAGGGTGCGGTGGATATTTACGGCTGCCCCGTTGACTCTGATTTCGACGGAATCCCTGATTTTCGGGACGCCTGTCCCGACGGCCCCATCGGCGGGCGGATCGACTCGACCGGGTGTCCGACGGATGCTGACTCCGACGGGGTGCCTGACGGCCTGGACGACTGCCCGCTCACGCTCCCGGGCCTGGCGGTGGATCGGAACGGCTGCATTGACCTGTCGATGTTTGCGGCACCCATGGTGCTCAATATCGATTATCCTCCGGGCTCGTTTGAGATCGATCCCAACAACAAGAAGCGGGTTACGAGGCTGGCCGGCCTGCTGAACTTCGTCCCGGACATCAAACTGGAAGTCAACGGTTACACCGACAACATCGGGACCTCGGTCGCCAATAAACGACTCTCCGAGAAGCGTGCCCGACGGGTTCGGGATTTCCTCGTCACGCTCGGCGTGGCACCCGACCGCATCAAGGTATTCGGGTGCGGTGAGACCGATTTTGTCGCCTCCAATCAAACGGCCGAGGGACGTGCCAAGAATCGACGTATCGAGATAAAGTTCTACCGGTGATGTACAGGCGACTTGCGGACACCAGTCACAGTTTCAGCTGCCAGGACTTCTCCGGGCGGCGGTCCAGTCGTTATGCCGTGGTCATATTCCTGCCGCCCGAACTGGACTCCATTGTAGCTCCTCTGCGCGAAAGGTTTGACCCGGACTACGGCGTGATCAGTTCTCATGTCACCATTGTCTTTCCTTTTGAGAGCACCAAATCCCTGGATGACGTCTCCTTGATCGTGCGAGACGAGATTGACCGCATCAGGTCCCTGGAGATCGAACTGAGTTCAATCGGAGATTTCTATCCTTCCTTCCCGGTGATTTGCTGGAGGGTGAAGGATAACGTGACGCTGACGACCGCACACCGGAGGCTGTACGCACGCCTCGATCTCCCGCTGCCGCACAAACAGTACAGCCCGCACGTGACGGTCGCGCGTGAGATATCGCATCACCGGGTGATGCTGGTCAAGGAGAAGATTGTCAGCTATCTGCCCGACGAGAAATTCCGTGTCCGCGCGGTGGATCTCGTGTCTCCGGTGGCTGACCACAACTGGGTCTCCGTTCGTACTTTCCCGTTGGCTGCCGGCTGAGCCTTTCTGCCCGGGGCCGAGCAAAAAAAAAGCGGCCGTGCGGCCGCTTTTCCTGATTTTACTATGCCGGGAGTGACTATTCCATGGGCTTTTCAGCCGCCACGGGATGGACGAGCGGCTTTGACTTGGCGAAGTCGAACGGCTTGAAATTCGGGTTACCCTCTTTCTTGTGGCACCGCGTGCAGTTCTCTTCCTTGGGGTAGATCAGTCCCGCCTCGATCGCCAGCTTCTTCTGCGCTTCCCGATCCTCGGCCCACTTTTTCTTGCTTTTGATCGTCGGGGATTTGTAGTCGCTGCCAGGACCGTGGCATGCCTCGCATTGCACCCCTTCCAGCAAGGTTGTATC
>Ga0307379_10003084_pt1 | contig 24268 bp, 37 predicted proteins | sample UN2MG_FD_202237 | JGI IMG/M metagenome (GOLD analysis project Ga0307379, IMG submission 202237) | Soil microbial communities from Risofladan, Vaasa, Finland - UN-2 | ecosystem: Environmental > Terrestrial > Soil > Coastal area > Acid sulfate soil | place: Finland: Risofladan, Vaasa | collected...
ACCTGCACGTCGTCGCCACGGGCACCAACGGCCGCGTCGTGGACATGACCGTCAGCGGCGGGGCCGCCATCATGGGCCCCGAGTACCTTATCTGGGGGACGCGCGGGGCGCTCCAGTGTTCCGGCAACACGATCACCGTCAAGTACCTCGACCCGAAGCGGAAGTTGCGGGCTCGGCGGCCGAAGCCGGGCGACCCCGGCGCCACGTTCGGCAGTCCCGAGACACTGCCCTGGATCGAGAAGACGCTGCCGGTCGGGCCCGGGAAGGCGTGGGACATCTGGGACGAACTCTTCGCCGCCGTCCGCCAGGGCAAGCGGTTCCCCATCACGCTGGCCGAGGCGCTGGAGGTAATGAAGGTGATCTCGGCGGCCAAGCGCGGCACAAGATTTCAGACGCCGAAACGCAGCCGCAAGACACGAGGCAGGTAGAGAACCCATGCTGCCGCTCGCGAACATTATGGCGAGGAAGGTCCGGACGGCCATCAGCGTGCTGGCGGTCGGCGTCGGGGTGGCGCTGTTCCTGGTGCTCGTGGGCCTGACGAGCATGCTCGGCGAGATTGCGCGGCGGACGACGCGCGTCGAGGCCCACCTGATGGTGTGGCCGGCGTCGGACCAGGTGGTGGTGAGCGGCGGCCTGCCGGCCGAGAAGGTCGAGAAGGACCTCGAGTCGGTGCCGGGTGTGGAGTGCGCCATCCCGGTCCTGAGGTGGCCGTTCAAGATGGCCGGCCGCGTCCAGAACGTGTACGGCATCCGGCCGGAGGACTGGCGGTTCTTCGCCGCGCCCGACCAGATTCTCGACGGCCGCGCGCTCGTGGGCGGATGGGAGATGGTCATCGACTCGCGCCTGGCCGGCGCCGGGGGCTACGAGGTGGGCCAGACCGTCGAGCGGTGGGGCCGGCGTTTCACGATCGTCGGCATCGCACGCGAAGGCGTGGCGGGGCGCGTCTTCATGCCCATCGACACGGTCAGCGAGGCGCTGCAGCAGCGGGGGCGGCGGGCGTCGTTCTTCTACGTCCGCGTCACGGACGCGGCGCAGGTGACGGCGGCGCGGGACGCGATCCGCGAGCGGGGCCTCAACGTGTTCACGATGGACGAGTTCTACGACGTCCTGGCGTCGAGTTTCATGGACATGGATCTGGTGATCGGGTCGGTGGTGTTCGTGGCGGCGTTCGTGTGTTTCCTGGTCATCCTGCTGACGGTGTACACGATGGTGGTGGAGCGGACGCGCGAGATCGGGATCCTGAAGGGCATCGGGGCCTCGCGGCTGCAGATCTTCGGGCTGATCCTGGCCGAGGCGGGGCTGATTGCGGCGGGGGGCATCGTCGTGGGCTTTCTGCTGACGTGGGGCGGGCGGACGATCATCCTGCACCTTCAGCCGCTCTGGACGTGCGAGATTCCGCCGGTGCGTTTCGCGTACGCGGCGGCCCTTGCGGCGGTCGGAACGTTCCTCGGCGCACTGCACCCCGCGATGCGCGCCGCCAACCAGGACCCGGTCGAGAGTCTGAGGTACGAATAGCGGCCGAGGCCGGCCGTCCAAACACGGTGAACATGACTACGATCCTCGAAACGCGCGGCCTGACGAAGGTGTACCGGACCGACGGCGTGGGCACACCCGCACTTCGCGGCGTGGACCTGGCCGTCGGACGGGGCGAGTTCGTCTCGATCATGGGGCCGAGCGGGTGCGGCAAGAGCACGCTGCTGTACCTCGCGGGCCTTCTGGCCACGCCGACCGAGGGGACGGTCATCCTGGCGGGGACCGACACGGGTGGGCTGTCGGACGGCGGGCGGACCCGCCTTCGCCGGGCGCATATCGGGTTCGTGTTCCAGCGGTTCAACCTGCTTGGGACGCTCTCGGCCGAGGCCAACGTGGCGCTGCCGCTGCGGCTTCGCGGGATGGCCGTCGGCGACCGGCCGCGCGAGATGCTGCAGGCCGTGGGCCTTGAGGAGAAACGCCGGCGCCGGCCCAACCAGTTGAGCGTCGGCGAGCAGCAGCGTGTGGCCATCGCACGGGCGCTCGTGACGCAGCCGGCCGTGCTTCTGGCCGACGAGCCGACCGGGAACCTCGACTCCGAGGCGTCGGACCGTGTCATGGACCTCGTGAGCCGGCTCCACGCCGAGACCGGGCAGACGGTTGTCCTCATCTCCCACAACGAGCAGGTGGCTGCGCGGGCCGATCGGCTCATAAGGATGCGCGATGGGCGACTCACAAGCGAGTGATGCGGCGGCGGGGGAGACGCGGGACCTGCGGCTCCTTCGGCACGAGCGGATCAGCCTGCGCGCGTGGTTTCTGCCGTTCGGTGCGCTGCTCGCCCTGCTCGCCGGCGTGTACGTGACGGGGGGCGAGGGGAGCACGGCGGCAGGGGTGGCGCTCCTGTTCGGGTACCTGAGCCTGGCGTGCACGTTCCTGCCCCTGCCGACGGCGTGGATCGTGATCTGGGCGGCGGCCCCGGCCGAGGGCGGCGGACTGGGCCTGAATCCGTGGCTCGTCGCCACGGTCGGCGCGGCCGGCACCGCCATCGCCAACATGCACGACTATTACCTAGTGACGTTTCTGTACCGGTACCGGCCCGTCCGAAAGATCCGGACGAAGGGGTGGTACAAGCGTGTGGCGGCGTGGTACAACCGGGCGCCGTTCGGGACGCTGGCGGCGGCGTCGTTTCTGCCGATCCCGATCGACTTCGTCCGGCTGCTGGCGATCAGCGAGGGGTATAGCCGGGCGAAGTTCGCCCTCGGCTCGCTCGTCGGGCGCTGGCCGCGCTACCTCCTGTTTGCGATCCTGGCGGAGACGTTCAAACTCGGATGGCAGTGGGTCGTGGGCGTGCTCGGCGCGACGGTGGTATTGGGCCTTTGGCGCGGCCTGCCGGTGCTCGTCGGCCGGATTCGGGCGCTGGCCCGAGATGAAAAGACCGAGGAGGAGACGGCGGAATGAAAAACCACCTGAGCGACCAACGACACGTCGGGCGGTGGGCAGGGGTCGCCCTGGCGGCTCTGTGCCTGGCGGGGGACGCGGCGCCGGCCGCCGATGCACCGGAACCGAAAGCCGAGGCGCCGGCCCCGGCGGCGGACGTGGTCGAAGTGCTCGACAAGATGGACGCCGCCGGCAAGCAGTACAAGACGGTCTGCGCGACGTTCGACTATGAACTGAACCAGACGCTCTACGAGGACATCCAGAAGCGCAAAGGGGAACTCGCGTACCAGGCGCCGAACCTGCTGCGGTTCGAGTTTACGGACCAGCCGCGCGAGACGTTCGTCTTCGACGGGCGAATCCTCTACCACAAGAAGGACCCGACGAAGCAGTTGATCATCTGGGAGATGCGGCTGCCGGGCGAGCCGGCCGTCGAGTCGTTTGAGATCGGCAAGATCCCCTTTCCCCTGCCCTTCGGCCAGAAGAAGGCGGCCGTGCTGAAACACTTCACTGTGTCGCGCGACGCGACGGAAGAGGGGAAGGACAAGGCGAAGCGGCAGGTCCTGTCGCTCGTCCCGAAGAAGGGGACGGACCTGGCGAAGGACTACACGCGGATCCTCTTGTGGATCGACTCGAAGCAGAACCTGCCGACGCGGGCGCGGCTGTACGATACGAGCGAGAACATCACAACCGCCGATTTCCACCACATCGAGACGAACAAGTCAATCGACGCCGACCAGTTCACACGACCCAAAGTGCCGGAGGACTGGGAGATCGTGACGCACGCCAAGGAAGATGGCACCGCGCCGGCAAGCAGGCCTTAGGGCATGTTCGGACCGCATGGTGGCGCGGTGGTTCTCCTGAACCACCGCGTCTCAAGCGTTCACGCGCCCGGCGCGGCGGGTCGGGAGACCCGCCGCGCTACCATCCCTTGTCACCCTTTGAGTTTGGCGCGGATGGCGTCGGCCTGCTGCTTGAGCGCATCGAAGTCGGCTTCCTTGGCGGGCCAGCGATAGCCGAGGCCGTCACCCTCGACGCGGGGAATGAAGTGGAAATGGACGTGCGGCACGGCCTGGCCGGAGACGCGGCCGTTGTTCTGGAGAACGTTCAGCCCCTCGGCCCCCGTGGTTTCCTGTACGGCCTTCGCCAGGGCGGGCAGGTGCGTGCCGAGGTGGGCCACCTCCTGGGGCGGCATCTCGTGGAGAAACTCGTAGTGCTTCCTGGGGATGAGGAGCGTGTGGCCGTCGGCCAGCGGACCGATGTCCATGAAGGCCAGGCAGAGGTCGTCCTCGAAAACGGTCGTGCAGGGGATCTCGCCGGCGGCGATTTTGCAGAAGACGCAGTCGGACATGGCGAAGCCCTCCGTCACACAGCCTTCCTCAGCACTCCGCGCGGCGGCCTTCCGAGGCCGCCGCAGCACCGCGCAGAGCATCGTACCCGAAGCGCGGGCGCATGAAAAGGGCGCCCGGCAGCGGAAGCGCGGGCACCCCGGGCTACTTCTTCTCTTTTTTCTTCTCTTTTTTCTTCTCTTCTTCCTTCTCGCGTTTCTCGACGAGTTCGAGGCGTGCAAGTTGCGAGGCATCACCGAGGCGGCATTTGGCCAGTTTGACGACGCGGGTGTAACCGCCGGGACGCTCGGCAAACCGGGGCGCCACGTCCTCGCAGAGTTTCTTGGCGGCCGTCTCGTCGTGCAGGCGTGAGGCGACCCGCCTGCGGGCCGCCAGCGTGCCCTGTCGTGCGGTCGTGATGAGGCGTTCGACGAACCGTCGCGCCTCCTTCGCCTTCGGCACGGTCGTGGTGATGGCCTCGTGCTCGATGAGCGCGCAGGCCAGGCTCCTGAGAGTCGCGACTCTGTGGCTGGGGCTGCGGTTGAGTTTGCGTCCGTGCTTGCGGTGCCGCATCGTCAGGCACTCCCTCCTCCGGCCGTAACGCCTTCCAGGTCCATTCCGAGGCTCAGGCCGAGGTCGGCGAGTTTGCGTTTGACCTCGCGGAGGCTCGTCTTGCCGAACGACCGGATGGCCAGCAGGTCCTCCTCGCTCAGTCGGACCAACTGGCCGACGGTCATGATGTTCTCGGATTCCAGGCAGTTCGAGGCGCGGACGCTGAGTTCGAGTTGGGCGATGGGCATCCCGAGTTTGCGTTCGAGTTCCGAGACGTATTCCTCGGCGCCGGCAACGACCTCTTCGAGTTCCTCGGCCTCCTCGACCACCAGTTCCTCACCAAGTTGGAAGTACTCGACAAAGGGGTTGAGGTGCTTGCGCATGATTTTGGCCGCCTCGACCACGGCCATGTCGGGCGAGACGGTTCCGTTGGTCCAGATCTCGAGGACCAGCCGGTCGTAGTTGGTGCGTTGGCCGACGCGGGTGTCCTCGGTCCGGAATCGCACGCGCGAGACGGGCGAGAAGTGTGCGTCTACGGGAATGTACCCGATCTCCTGGTCGCCTTCGGGCGTGCTCTCTTCGGCGGTGACGTACCCGCGGCCCTTCTCGACCCTGAGTTCCATCGCGAATCGCATTTTCTTCGACAGCGTGCAGATCACGTGGTCGGTGTTGACGATCTCGACGTTCGGGTCGGTCTGGATCATCCCCGCCGTAACCGGCCCGGCCTCGGTGGCCTCAAGGCTGACGACGCGCGGCTCGTCGCCTTCGAGACGGACCACGAGTCCCTTGATGTTGAGGATGAGGTCGGTCGCATCCTCGATGACGCCTTCGATGCTTGAGAACTCGTGGAGGACCCCCTCAATCTTGACACCGGTGACCGCGGCACCCTCGAGGCTTGACACCAGAATGCGCCTGAGGCTGTTGCCGATGGTCACGCCGAAGCCGCGTTCGAACGGTTCGGCAATGAACTGCCCGTAGGTCGGTGTCCCGGTCGTGGAGTCCAAGACCACGCGGGTAGGAAGTTCCAGGCCCTTCCATCGTATCCGCATCACGATCTTCGCCTCCTAGCCAGTGCGTTAGCGGCTGCAGAACTCGACGATGAGTTGCTCGTTGAGCTGAACCGAGACGTCCTCGCGCGCCGGCAGTGTCTTGACCTCACCGCGCAGACGGGTCGTATCGGCCTCGAGCCACTGCGGGATGACCCGCCCCTCTTCCTCCGCGATCCACCGTCCGACGAGGTCCCGGCTGACCTTCTTGTCGCGGATCTGGATCACGTCGCCGGCGTTGACTTTCATGCTCGCGATGCCGGCACGGCGGCCGTTGACGTGCACGTGGCCGTGATTGACCAACTGGCGAGCGGCGTTTCGGCTGGGCGCGAAGCCAAACCGGTAGACCACGTTGTCCAGCCGCCGTTCCATCAGGATGAGCAGCCTCTCGCCCGTCGATCCCTTGCCGCGCGCCGCCTCCTCGAAGAAGCGCCGGAACTGCCGCTCCAGAACGCTGTAGTACCAGCGGAGTTTCTGTTTCTCGCGCAGCCGGATGGCGTACTCGCTCGGCCGCCGCCGGCGCCAGAAGTGCATGCCGGGCGGTTTGTTGCGCCACTGCTTCTCGATGGCGCAGCGGGCCGTCTCACACCGCACACCCTTCAGGTACAGTTTCATACCGGCCCTGCGACATCGTCGGCAAACCGGTCCAGTGTATCGTGCCATCCGGTCGTCATACCTCCCAGGATCGGCCCGCTAAACGCGTCGGCGTTTGCGCGGGCGACACCCGTTATGCGGGATCGGGGTCACGTCTTCGATGGCGGTGACTTTGAGCCCCGCCGCCTGAAGCGCCGTGATGGCGGACTCCCGTCCGCTTCCGGGCCCCTTGACCTTGACCTCGACCTCGTGCATTCCCATCTTGATCGCCTTCTGGGCACACGCTTCAGCGGCCCGCTGGGCCGCAAACGGCGTGGACTTGCGGCTGCCCTTGAAGCCGATGGTCCCGGCGGAGTCCTGACACAAGACGTTGCCCGTGGGGTCGGTGATCGTAATGATGGTGTTGTTGAAGGTGGCCTTGACGTGGGCGATGCCTTTGGCCACGCTCCGTCGGACTTTACGTTTCTTAGCCATCTCGTCTCCGTCCAAGCGTCTGCTTCTCTTCGGGCACGCCGTTTCGCAGGCTCTCGACGTGCCGGGGCCGACCCGACTCCTAATGCAGTTCCTTCACGCCCTTCTTGCCGGCCACTGTTTTGCGCGGCCCCTTGCGTGTCCGGGCGTTGGTCCGCGTCCGCTGTCCGCGAACGGGGAGCCCGCGGCGATGGCGCAAGCCGCGGTACGACCCGATGTCGCGCAGGCGTGCGATGTTCTGGAGCATCTGCCGCCGCAGCGCGCCCTCGATGACGTAACTGCGGTCGAGGATGGTGGCAATGTGGCCGATCTCGTCCTCCGACAGGTCTCTCATCCGCCCGTTCGGGTCGATCTGGGCCTCCTTGCAGATCGCCAGGGCGCTGGTCTTGCCGATTCCGTGAATCGCGGTCAGGGCGACCCAGGCGACCTTCTCGGCAGGCACGTCCACACCGGCAATACGTGGCATGGTCTACTTCCTCCTTGCCTTCATCTTCTGGCGCTGTTTGTGGCGCGGATTGCTGCAAATGACCCGCACGACGCCGCAGCGCCGGACGACTTTGCAGTTCTCACAGATTCGTTTGACGCTGGTCCGTACCTTCATAATCGCCTGCCTTGTTACCGTTTGGGGCACCCCCGGCTCATGTCAGCCGGTCCGATACACAATCCGCCCCTTGGCCAGGTCGTAGGGCGAGAGTTCCACCGTTACCTGATCGCCCGGGAGGATACGGATGAAGTGCATCCGCATCCGACCCGACACATGCGCCATCACCTTGTGGCCGTTCTCCAGTTCGACCCGGAAGATGGCGTTGGGCAACGCCTCGGTGACCTTTCCCTCCAATCGGATGACGTCCTTAGGCATCGCCGGACTCATCCTCCCCAAGGTTATCCGGTCCACCGCGTCAGCGGTTCACAGCCGTCACGGCGAACGATAAACGTATCCTCACAATGCGCACAGGGCTTGCCGTCGTCGGTCACGACGGTCCAGCCATCGTCTTTCTCTCGCACGTCTCGCCGCCCCATGTTGACCATGGGTTCAACGGCGAACGTCATGTTCTCGACGAGCAGAAAATCGTCGCGAAGCATGTTGCGGCTGACGTAGTTCGGCACGCGTGGTTCTTCCCACATCGTGGCGCCGATTCCGTGGCCGACATACTCGGTCACGATCGAAAAGCCCGCCCCGGTGACGAGGGCCTCGATCTGCCCCGCCACGGCCGACCAGAGGACGCCGGCCCGGGCCTCGCGGCGGGCGACCTGGAGCGCCTCGTCGGTCGTGGCCACCAGGCGTCGTGTCCGCTCCGGCACGTCGCCGACGGCGAACGTCCGGGCGGCGTCGGCACACCAGCCGTCCTTCTCGACGCCGACGTCGATCGACACGATGTCGCCTTCGGCGATCTCGCGCGGTCCCGGAATGCCGTGAACCAGTTCCTCGTTGAGCGACACGCAGATGTTCCCGGGGTACGTGCGTCCGCCGCGCGGGTGCGGCTGGCCGTGGAAGAGGGCCCTGCCGCCCCGGGCCGTGATGATGCGCAGGGCCTCGGCATCGAGTTCGCCGGTGGTGACGCCGGGCCGGGCCATCTCCTGCAGCCGAACGAGGACCTCGCCCACGACCTGCCCGGCGACCCGCATCTTCTCGATGGCGTCGGGGCTCTTGGGACGAATGCTCATGCCAGGCCGGTCGGCGTCAGCCGCGCTCCACGTTCTTCAATTGTTCAAAGAGCCGTGCCCTGACCTCGTCAGGGGTTCCGCTTCCGTCGGTGCGGATGAGTAACCCGCGCCGGTCGTAGTATTCGATGAGGGGCGCCGTGGCCTCCTGATAGGTGGCCAGGCGCTTCCGCACGGTTTCCGGCCTGTCATCGTCGCGCGTGATGAGCGCGGCGCCGCAGGCCTGGTCGTCGCACACCCCCTCGACCTTCGGAGGGATGTGCTCCGTGTGGTACGAGCGTCCGCACTTCGGGCACACACGGCGTCCCGCCATGCGCCGGACGATGGTTTCCGGGTTCACCTCCAGGTTAACGACGGCGTCGAGCGTGGCGCCGGCGGCGTCGAGTGCCTCATCGAGCGCCTCGGCCTGGGCCTGGGTCCGCGGAAAGCCGTCGAGCAGCCATCCGTCGGCACAGTCGTCGGCGTCGAGGCGTCCGACGACGGCCTTGACCGTTGTCTCATCGGGCACGAGGGCCCCGCTGTCGAGGTACCCCTTTATCTGTTTGCCGAGTTCGGTCTGGGCGGCGATTTCGGCGCGGAAGATGTCGCCGCTCGAAACGTGCGGGATACCGTACTCGTCGGCCACGGCCTTGGCCTGCGTTCCTTTGCCCGCGCCCGGCGGGCCCATGAAGACGAGTCGCACGCTTCGACTGCTCCCATCGCAAAGCCGCGCTCTAGCCGCGGCGTCCCCGTACACGGCCCTCGGCCAGGAATCCCTCGTAATGCCGCATGATCAGGTGCGACTCGACCCGCTGCACGACGTCGAGCGCCACGCTGACAATAATCAAGAGGCCCGTACCGCCCAGAAAACCGGTCATCAGCGTACTGACGCCGGTCAGGCTGCTGATGGTAATGGGCAAGATCGCCACAGCCGCCAGAAACGCCGCCCCGACATACGTGATGCGGTTCATGACCTTTTCGAGGTAGTCGGCGGTCCGTCGGCCCGGTCGCATGCCCGGGATGAAGTTGCCCCAATCGCGGAGGTTGTTGGCCATCTCGCGCGGCTGAAACTGGATGGCCGTCCAGAAGTAGCAGAACACGACGATCAGGGCCACGTAGATGAGCAGGTGCATCAGGCTCCCGTACTGAAACGCCACGGAGATCTCCTGCATGATGGGCCAGAGCCACGGTATACTCTGCGTGCTGGTCGCCAGCATGCCGAACAGGTACATCGGCAGGTACAGGAGGCTGGAGGCGAAGATGACGGGGATGACGCCGGCCTGGTTGACGCGCAAGGGCAGGTACTGCCTCTGGCCGCCGTACATCCGTCGGCCGCGCGTGTGCTTGGCCTGCTGAATCGGGATCCGCCGCTGGGCCTGCGTAATCAGGATCACGCCGACGATCACCGCCACGAACATGACGATGACAAGGAAGACGGTCTCGATGCCGATCTTCTCGGCGGCCCGGAAACTCAGGAATTCGAGCGTCCCGTTCTGGTACAGGTACAGGGCGACGGCGGGCAGGCGGTCCACGATACCGGCCATGATGATGAGGCTGATGCCGTTGCCGATGCCGTACTCGTCCACAAGTTCACCGAGCCACATCAGGAGGATCGTGCCGCTGCACATGGCCGTGATGCAGACGAGGGAGTACATGACGGGGCTGACGTTGCCTCGCCATCCGGTCTCGCTCCCGCCGTAGGCGCCGGTCCTGGCGATGAAGACGGCCTGGATAAGGCAAAGCACGACCGTCAGGTACCGCGTGTATTCGTTGATCTTCTTGCGTCCGCTCTCGCCCTCTTTGGCGAGTTTTTCGAGTTTGGGAATCGCCTGCGTCAACAACTGCAGAATGATCGACGCGCTGATGTAGGGCATGATGCCGAGCGAGAAGAGGAACGGTCCGAAACTACCGCCCGTGATCCGCGCGATGAACGAGAGGTACCCGCCAATGCCCCCGCCGCCCTCCATTCCCGCGCCCGACTGCTCCTGCTCGGCAAAACTCTTGAGAAACTCCGGATGCGTGCCGGGTATGGGCATGTACATACCCGCCCTGTACACGGCGATGATGAGCACCGTGAAGAGGATCTTCCGCCTCAACTCGGGAATCTTAAAGACGTTGATCAGCGACGCGATCACGCTTCGATCACCTCCGCCTTTCCACCGGCCTTCTCAATCTTCTCGGCCGCGCCCGCGCTGAAGGCATGGGCACGCACCGTGAGAGCCGTCTTCAGGTCACCGCGACCGAGCACCTTGAGGCGATACAACCGCCCCTTGATGAGCCTCTTGCCGCGCAGTTCTTTCGGTCCGACGTCGGCCCCTTGGCTGAACCGGTTTAGGTCTTCGACGTTGATCACCGTGACGGGGACGGCCCACCGTGCGTTCGAGAAGCCGCGTTTCGGCAGCCGCCGGAACAGGGGCATCTGGCCGCCCTCGTACGTCATCTTCCGCGAGTAGCCCGCGCGCGACTTGGAGCCCTTGTGCCCCCGGCCGCACGTCTTGCCCTTGCCGGAGCCTATGCCCCGCCCCACGCGTTTGCGGGACCGGTGAGCCTTGGCGCTCTTTTTGACATCGGTCAGGTTCACGTGGCGGGTTCCTCGCTCGCGGTCTCGGCGTCCGCCGCTCGGTCAGGTGCGGCCTCGGGCGCGGGTCCCGGCTGCGGCTGCGTCTCGGGCTCCGCGTCGGGTTCCGGTTCGGGCGCCGGCCGGGACTCGTCGGCCGTCCGCGGAACGAGTTTATCGAGGGGCACACCTCGCAGCCGCGCCACGTCTTTGGCATCCTTCAGCCGGGTCAGGCCGTCCATGGCCGCCTTGACCAGGTTGATGGGGTTGCTGCTTCCGAGCGACTTGGTCAGGATATTGCGGATGCCGACCATCTGGCAGACGGCGCGTACGCCGCCACCCGCGATGACGCCCGTTCCGGGCCCGGCCGGCCGCATGAAGACGCGGGCGGCGCCGAACCGTCCCAGGACCTCGTGCGGGATGGTGTCGCCCTTCAACGGGATCCTCGTCAGACTCTTCTTGGCCTCGGCGATGCCCTTCTCGACGGCGGGTGGCACCTCGTTGGCTTTGCCGTATCCGACGCCGACGCGGCCGCGGCGGTCGCCCACCACGGCCAAGGCGCTGAAACTGAACCGCCGGCCGCCCTTGACGACCTTCGCCGACCGGTTGATGGCGACCACCGACTCCTGGAGGTCACTCGCTTCGCCGAAGAACCGTTGCTTTTCCGTAGCCACGCGCCTCTGTCCTCCATCCCCGGCGTGGGGGTGTCGCGTCAAAAGTCCAAGCCGCCCTTTCGCGCGGCCTCGGCCAGCGCCTTGGCGCGGCCATGAAACTTGCGTCCGCCGCGGTCGAAACAGACTGCCTGGATGCCCGCCTCTTTGGCCCGGGCGGCGATGAGTTCGCCAACCTTGGCGGCGGCCTTGCAGTTTCCCGTGCTCTTGAGTTCGCCCTTGATGGGCTCGCTCAACGTGCTGGCCGACGCAAGCGTCCGCCCGGCCACGTCATCGATGACCTGGGCGTAAATGTGCTTCAGGCTGCGATAGACGCACAGGCGCGGGCGGGCGGGCGTTCCCTCGGCCCTGCGGCGGATGCTGTGATGCCGCCGCTTCAGCCGTGCCCGTTTGTGCCTGATATCCGCCATTGGAAATCCTCAGAGGGCTTCGGTGCGCCCTCACCCTTCCTACCCCGGGGCGCCGCCGACAAACGTCTTGCCGGCCTTGCGGCGAATCTGTTCGCCCTCGTACCGCAACCCCTTGCCCAGATACGGCTCCGGCGGCTTGATGTGCCGCACCTCGGCCGCAAACTCACCCACCAACTGCTTGTCGCATCCCTTGACCGCAAACCGGGCGGGCGTATCGTTGCCGCGCGTTGCCGGCACCTCAACAGCCACCTCGATCCCGCCGGGAATCTGCCTCTCCACCGGATGGGCAAAGCCGCACTGGATGACGAGTCTGTTGCCCTGGACGTTGGCCGAATAGCCGGTCCCGTACAGTTGCATGCGGCGTTCGTACCCCTTGGTCACGCCCTCGACCATGTTGGCGATGAGGGCACGCGTCAGACCGTGCAGGGCCCTGTGCCGCCGCTGGTCGTCGGGACGCTCGACGCGGACCTCGTTCTTTTCGCCGTCCACGGTCACGGTCATCCCGTACGGGAACGTCCAGTCGAGCCGGCCGAGCGGCCCCTCGACGTTGACGGTGCGATCCTGGACGGTCACCTTGACCTTGTCCGGAATCGGTACCGGGAGTTTCCCAATTCGCGACATCGTATCCTCTCGGCGCCCCTGCGGGGCCGCTTCTCACCAGACGGTACAGAGCAGTTCACCGCCCACGTTCTGCTTGCGTGCCTGGCGGTCGCTGACCACGCCGCGGGGCGTCGTGTAGATGCCCACGCCCAGGCCGCCAAGAACGGGCGCGACCTCCGACGCTTTAAGGTAGACGCGGCGACTCGGCTTGGACTCGCGTTTCAGGTGCGTGACGACCTGCTCGCCGTCCGGGCCGTACTTCAGGTAGACCCGGATGATCCCCTGCCGCCCGTCCTCGATTTCGTCGCAGCCCTGGACGTACCCTTCGGCCCGCATGACGCCGAGGATGCCGCGGCACGTGTTCGAGGCGAGCACGTCCACCGTGGCCTTGCGGCGCTGGAGGGCATTGCGGATCCGCGTCAGCATGTCGGCGATGGTGTCCTTGTTCACCACGCACTCCTGTCGGTCAAGTTCTACCAGGAAGCCTTGCGTACACCGGGAATCTGGCCCAGGTGGGCCAGGTTCCTAAAGCAGATGCGGCAGATGCTGAACTTGCGGTAGACGGCGCGCGGCCGTCCGCACAGTTCGCACCGCCGAACGCGCCGTGACGTGTACTTCGGCTCCCGATGCGCTTTCAAGCGTTGGGCCTTGGTTGCCATAACGTCTCCGACACAGGTTATCCGTCCCGGCTGAAGGGGAACCCGAAGCCTGCCAGAAGATGCCGGGATTCCTCGTCCGAGCGGCTGTTCGCGATCGCGATCGCGATGTTCATCCCCTGCTGAAACTGAACGTCGTCCACGCGGACTTCCGGAAACACCAACTGCTCGGTCACGCCCATCGAGTAATTGCCGCGACCGTCGAACGCGTTCGGGTCCATGCCCCGGAAGTCGCGGATACGCGGCATGGCCAGGTTGATCAACCGATCCAGGAACTCGTACATCCGCCTGCCACGCATCGTGACCTTGGCACCGACCACCGTCCCCTGGCGGAGGTGGAACGACGCCACGCTCTTCTTGGCCTTCGTCAGCACCGGTTTCTGTCCGGTGATGGTCGCCAGATCCTGCGCGGCGGCCTCGGTGCGTTTCGGCTCGTCGCGCGACTTGCCGAGGCCCATCGAGACGACAATCTTCTCGAGCCGCGGCAGGCTCAGGACGTTCTGCCGGCCCAGTGTTTTCTGGAGCGCCGGCACGATCTCGCTACGATATTGTTCCAGCAGCCTGGTCATGACCGATCACACTTCCCCGAGGTCGGCGCCGCACTTGCGGCACACGCGGAACTTCTTGCCGTTGTCGTCTTTGCGGGCACCGACGCGGACGCCCTTGTCGCACTTGGAACAGACCACGAGCAGGTTCGAGAGTTTGATGGGCGCCTCGATTTCGAGGCGTCCGCCCTGCGGGTTCTTCCGCGAGCGTCTCAGGTGCTTGTACACCCGGTTGACGCCCTCGACGATGGCACGGCCGCGACCGGTATCGACACTGAGCACCCTGGCCCGGGCGCCCTTGTCGTCGCCGGCGATGACCTCCACCGTATCGTCGCGTCGAATATGCATGCTCGTTCCTGCGTGAGTGCGTCAGACCACCTCGCTGGCGAGCGAGACGATCCGCATGTACTGTTTCTCTCTGAGTTCGCGTGCCACCGCGCCGAAGACGCGCGTGCCGCGAGGGTTACCGTCTTTGTCGATCAGCACGACGGCGTTGCCGTCGAATCGGACGAACGAGCCGTCGGCCCGCCGCGTCGGGTACTTGGTTCGGACCACGACGCACCGGACGACCTCACCCTTCTTGGCCTCGCCGCTCGGGGTCGCCTTCTGGACGGACGCGATGACGATGTCGCCGATGCCGGCGGTCCTGCGCGTGTACCCGCCTCGGCGGGTGGATCCGCCGAGCACGCGGATGGCCCGGACCGTCCTGGCCCCGGTGTTATCCGCCACGTCGACCACGCTGTACATCTGAATCATCGAACTCCACTCCCTGCGACCTACGGGGTCGGCGCTTTCTGGGCGTCTTCGGCCCCCTCGTCGGACGGCTCCGGCGCAGGCCCCTCCTCAGGGGGCGCCTCGTCCGCGGACATCTCCTCGGCGGGTGGGGCCGCCTCGGGCGCCTCGTCGGCCGGCACCTGTGCGACAGGCGCCTCGGCCGCCGGCGTTTCCGGCGCCGGTGCTTCGGGCACGACCGCGTCTTCGACGCCCGTCACCAACTGCCCCCCCGGGCCTCGCTCGACCACACCGACCAGTCGCCACCGTTTCGTCCGCGACACGGGACGACACGACACGATCTCGACCGTATCGCCGACACAAGCCTCGTTCGTCTCGTCGTGGACCGCAATCCGCGTGTTCCGCCGGACCATCTTGCCGTACCTCGGATGGCGAAAGCGGCGGGTCACCTGGACCGTCACGGTCCTGGCGGCCTTGTCGCGGATCACGATGCCCCGCAAACGCTGTCGGTTACTGCGCGGTCGGGTCATACGGCGCCTGTCTCCTTGCCCTCGGCGTCGGCCCCGGCGGCCACCTGCCGCTCGCGGAGGATGGTCCGCATCCGGGCGATGTCGCGCCGGGCCTTCCCCAGTTCGCTTGAGACGCTGAGTTCCTCGGTGGCGGCCTGGGTTCGCAGGTCGAACACCTTGCGTTCCAGCGCCTCCAGTTCCTGGAGGATCTGCTCGTCAGACATTTCGCGAATCTCTTGCGGCTTCATCCGATCACCCTTGCCGGGTCACGTCTATTGCGGCCTTGACGGCCGGTCGCCGCCTCAAAGACCCCGGCGACGGTGGACCATCCGCGTGCGGATCGGCATTTTATGTGCCACGCGCCGCAGGGCGTCTCGCGCCAGGTCTTCCGACACACCGCCCAGTTCATAGAGGATTCGCCCCGGCCGCACACACGCCACCCAGTGGTCCGGCTCGCTCTTGCCCTTGCCCATTCGCGTTTCCAGCGGCTTTTTGCTGACGGGCTTGTCGGGGAAGATGCGGACCCACAGTTTTCCCTCGCGGCGTAGGAAGTGTGTGGCGGCCACACGGCCGGCCTCGATCTGCTGGGCCGTAATCCACGCCTGCTCCATCGCCTGGAGGCCGAACTCGCCGAACGCCACAAAGTTGCCGCGTTGGGCTTGGCCCTTCATGCGGCCGCGCTGGCTCTTGCGGAACTTAACCCGTTTGGGCATCAGCGCCATCGGCCGCCTCCTCACCCTTCACTTGATACAGGCCCCTGTAGACCCACACCTTGACGCCGACGACGCCGTACGTGCAGTACGCCTGGGCGAACCCGTAATCGATGTTGGCGTCGAGGGTCTGCAGGGGGACGCTTCCGCGAGTAGTGACCTCGGCCCGGCTCATTTCGGCGCCGCCGAGTCGTCCTGCACAGCGGATCTTGATTCCCTTGGCGCCGGCACTCATGCTGGCATCGACGGCCTGCTTCATCGTCCGGCGGAAGGAGGACCGCCTGGCCAGTTGCTGGGCCACGTTCTCGGCAACCAACTGGCCGCTGAGTTCGGGCTTGCCGATCTCGACGATGTTGACCGTAATGCGCCGTCCGCTGAGTTCCTCGAGTTGCTCGCGAAGCCGGTCGACCTCGGCGCCCTTGCGGCCGATGATGAGGCCGGGCCGGGCCGAATGCAGAATGACTTTGACCTCTTCGCGGGTCCGCTCGATCTCGATCCTGGCGATGGCCGCGAAGCCGTAGTTCCGCTTCACGAAGGAGCGGATACGCTCGTCCTCGACCAGCAACTGGCCGAAGGTCCGCTTGGGCGCGTACCACCGGCTCCGCCACGGCTCGGTGATGCCGATGCGAAAACCGATTGGATGGACCTTCTGTCCCATACGTCGGCTGCCTTATCTGGCGAGGCCTACGGCTTGGCCTCTTCAAGTTCCACGATCAGGTGACACGTGGGCCGCCGCAACACGTCGGCCGATCCGCGCGCCCGTGGCTTCATCCGCTTCAGGACGGGCCCCTGGTCGGCCCGAGCGTCGGCGACGTACAGCAGTTCCAGATCCGCCTCCCGCTCATCGGCGTTCGCCATGGCGCTGCGAAGGACCCTGGCGACCAGTTTGGCCGCACGTCTCGGGCTGAAGTCCAGAACCCGCAGCGCCTCTTCCAGAGGCATGCCCCGGATCATGGACATGACCAACCCCACCTTCCGCGGGCTGATTCGTGCGTATTGATAGCTTGCCCGATACCCCATGTGCTTCCAGCCTCTTGGTTCTCCGGTACGCCGGGCGACGCGAAGCCGCCCAACGTGCCGGTCCACCTTTCAGGTTACGTGCTCGGCGATGCCCTGCGTCCGCTGTGACCGCGGAAGAGCCGCGTCGGCGAGAACTCGCCCAACTTGTGCCCGACCATGTCCTCGGTCACGAACACACGCACGTGCGTCCGCCCGTTGTGGACCATGAAGGTGTGGCCGACGAACTCGGGCACGATCGTCGAGGCCCGGGCCCACGTCGTGATGGGGTCGCGGGCGCCGGAGGCTTCCATCCGCTGCACCTTCCGCAGCAGGTTCACGTCCACATGCGGGCCTTTTTTTGTCGAACGTCCCACGTGTCTCGGACCTTACTTGGGAATCTTGGCTTCACCGTACCGCCTGCTGACGCGGCGCCGAATAATGTGCACGTTGGTGGGGTTGCGGCGGTGCCGGGTCTTTCCACCCTTGGACGGGACGCCCGTGGGTGAACACGGCGGCCTGCCGCCGGACCGTCGTCCCTCGCCGCCGCCCATCGGATGATCGACCGGATTCATCGCAGAACCGCGACTGTGCGGCTTGCGTCCTTTGTGGCGTCGGCGTCCGGCCTTGCCCCATCGGACGGCCTGATGCTCACTGTTGCCGACGGCGCCGATGGTGGCGCGGCAGCGGAGGCCGACGCGTCGCATCTCGCCGCTGGGCAGGATGATGTAGGCCCATTTGCCCTCTTTGGCGCTGAGGGTGGCGGCGCGTCCGGCAGCGCGAACGAGTTTTCCGCCGGAACCCGGCTGCATCTCGATGTTATGGATCGGCAATCCCGCCGGGATGTTGGCCAGCGGGAGGCAGTTTCCGGTCCGCGGTTCCGCCTTCTCGCCGCTCATGACGGTCTGGCCGATCTCCAGGCCCCCCGGGGCGAGGATGTATCGCTTCTCGCCATCGCGGTAATGGATGAGGGCGATGCGGGCGCTGCGGTTCGGATCGTACTCGATGGCCGCCACCTTCCCAGGCACGTCGTCCTTGTCGCGTCGGAAATCGACGATGCGGTACAGGCAGCGATGCCCGCCGCCGCGAAACCGGGCCGTCGTGACGCCCTGGTTGTTGCGGCCGCCTTTGCGGCAGATCCGTTCCGTCAGGCCGCGCTGAGGCCGCTTCTTCGTGAGGTCCGAGAAATCCTGGACGGAGGAGTTCCGCCGTCCGGCACTCGTCGGCTTGTAGTTCCTGACAGGCATCTCGTGTATCCTTCGGCATCCGCTCAGGGCGGTGCCGGGGGCTCCTTAGAACAGGTCAATATGGTCGTCGGGATGCAGCGTGACGACGGCCTTTTTCATGCCGGCCGTGCGTCCCCGCGTGTAGCGGTACCGCCGCACCTTTCCGCGACGCTTCAGCGTCCGGACTTTCAGGACCCGGACTTCGTAAATCTGCGCGACGGCCTCGCGAATCTGCTGCTTGTTGGCGCGCCTGTGCACCTGGAACGCGTACTGGTTGACCGTCTCGTTCTGGATGGTCCCCTTCTCGGTAATCAGCGGCTTGATGACCACCTGATACGGGTCCATCAGTTCTTCCTCGATTCCAGCATCGCCTCGAAGGCCGTCCGCGTAAACACAACGCGGTTGGGCCAGAGGACGTCGTACGCATTCAAGTCGGCAACCTGGCGTACGCGGACGCGCGGCAGGTTACGGGCGGACTTATACAGGACCGTCTCTCCGGCGGGGAGCGCCAGCAGGCACGTTCGCTCAACGCCGACGGCCTTGAGGGCGTCAGCCACCTCGCGCGTCTTGGGCTCTTCGAGTGCCAGGCCGTCGAGGACGATGATCTCGGCGTCGAGCAGGCGCGCAAGCATGGCGCTGTCAAGGGCCTGGCGGCGCATCTTCTTGGGCATTCCCACGCCGAAGTCCCGCGCCTTCTTGGCGAAGGTCATGCCGCCGCCGCGGCGAATGGGATTGCGGATGCTGCCCATGCGTGCCCGGCCCGTGTGTTTCTGGCGAAAGATCTTGCGCCGCGCGCCGTGGACCATGCCGCGACTCTTGGTGGTCGCCGTGCCACAACGCCGGTTCGCCTCGTGTCGGCGGACCGCCAGACGGAGCACGTCCATGCGGACCTTGCTGCCGAACCAGGCCTCATCGACCTCGATTCGGCCGGCATCGCCGCCGTCCGGGTTGTATACCTTGACTTCGATCATGGTGCCTTCGGTTTCTTCCTTCGGCTAGGCCTTGGCGGGGCCCACCTTGCGAGCGCTGCGGACGACGACGTACCCGCCATTGGGTCCCGGCACGCTGCCCTTGACCACAAGGAGGTTGGCGTCGGTATCGACCTTCATGAGCGTGAGTTTTTCGGCGGTCCTCTTCTCGTGGCCCATATGGCCTGCCATGCGTTTCCCCTTGGCCACCCCTCGACCGGGGATGCCGGACCCGCGGCCGATGCTGCCGGCGGAGCGGTGCTTGCGTTCGGTGCCGTGACTGGCCCCCTGTCCTTTGAAACCGTGGCGTTTCATGACCCCCGCGAAGCCCCGGCCCTTGGAAACGCCGGTCACGTCCACGAGGGCAACGCCGTCGAACTCGGCGACGGTCACCGTGGCGCCAGGTTCGTAGTTCTCGACTGCATCGGTCCGGTACTCACGGACCAGGCGTTTGCCGCGGGCGCCGGCCTTCTTGACGTGCCCCGCCATGGGTCGGGACACCTTGCGGTCGGGCAGGTCGCCGAATCCAAGTTGCACGGCGTTGTAGCCGTCCGTCTCGACGGTCTTGACCTGAAGGACCTGGCACGGTCCGGCCTCGATGACGGTGACGGGCATTTGCCTGCCCTGGTCGTCGTAGAGGCTGGTCATTCCCACCTTTTTTCCGAGTATGGCCGGCATGGGTCAGGCCTTGATCTTGATGAAGACGCCCGCGGGCATGTTGAGTTTGTTGAGTGCATCGACGGTCTTGGCCGTGGGTTCCTCGATATCGATCACGCGTTTGTGGGTCCGGATTTCAAACTGCTCGCGGCTCTTCTTGTCAATGTGTGGCGACCGAAGGACGGTGTAGCGTTCGATGCGCGTCGGCAAGGGGATCGGCCCCTTGACGCGTGCGCCGGTCCGCTTGCTGGTCTCAACGATCTCGGCCGCGCTCTGGTCGAGGACGCGGTGGTCATATGCCTCCATGCGGATTCGTATTCGGTCACCTACCATGCGTCGTCCCTGGCCGCTTGTGTGGGCCGCTGGTGCAAAATGACACTATGCCCCCGACGGCGGTCGCCGGCCCAACGCGACGGACGTCGGCCGCTGTGCACTCCCCTCGCCTCGCCGGCCGCCAAGACCGGCGGTTTTTAACGTCGAGAACCGACAGTTTATCAGCCGCCAAAATCCTGTCAACTCCTTTCCGGACAAAAATCCCGGTTTTTCGCCCCGGATGCCGGGCGCCCCCCAATGCCGCCCGCCGCTGGATCGCCGCTGAGCCCGGTTTTTCGCCCCGGATGCCGGGCGACCCCCCTGTCGTCCCACAAAAAGGCTATGCCAGCAGCGTCTTCGCCACATCATCGGGAACCACCGCATAGTGCGACGGCTCCATGGAGTAGGTCGCCCGGCCCTGCGTCAGGCTCCGGACCGTCGTCGCATACCCGAACATGGCCGCCAGGGGGACCACCGCCGTGATGACACGCGTGGTGCCCCTGAGTTCGGTATCCCGGATTTCGGCCCGGCGCGACATGAGGTCGGCCGACACGTCGCCGAAATACTCGTTTGGCGCCACCACTTGGAGCCGCATGATCGGTTCGAGAAGCCGGACCCCCACTTTTTCAACGGCCTGCGTAAGTGCGATGGCGGCGGCGGCCTCAAAGGCGACCTCGGAGGAGTCCACGTCATGGTACCTGCCGTCGGTGACGGTCACGCTCACGTCGATGAGCGGATACCCCGTCACGATGCCCGAGGCTGCGGCCTCGCGGATGCCGCGTTCGACGCTCGGGAGGTATTGCTGAGGGATGGCCCCGCCCTTGATGCCGAAGCGGAAATCGACGGGGTCGGCCTCCAGATCGCCGCTGGGGCGGGGCTCCACACGGATCATGACGACGCCGTAATGACCCCGGCCGCCGGTCTGACGGATGAACCGCCCCTCGGCCTCCACCGCCCCGCGGATCGTCTCGCGATAGGAAACGCGTGGCCGTCCGACCTTGACGTTCAGGCGGAAGTCGCGAAGCATCCGGTGAATCAGGACCTCCAGGTGCAGTTCACCCATGCCGGCGATGAGCGTCTGGCCGGTCTCCGGATCGACACGAAACTCGAAGGTGGGGTCCTCACGCGTCAGAACACCAAGCACCTCGGCCAGGCGCTGACGGTCCTCGCTGGTCAACGGTTCGATGGCCATGGCGATGACCGTCCTGGGGATGCCGAGTTTTTCGAGCGCAACGGGATGGCGTGTGTCGGACAGGGTATCGCCCGTGACGGAGCTGCGGAGTCCGACCAGTGCCACGATGTCGCCGGCCGAGACAACGTCTTCACGGATGCGGTCGTCGGCGTGCATCCGCCAGATGCGCTGGACGTTCTCCTTCTTGTCGCGTGCCATGTTGAGGACGCGGCTGCCGGCCTTCAGGCGTCCGCGGTAAAGGCGGACCCAGTGGAGGTCGCCATGGGCGTCGTTGGCGATTTTGAAGACGAGTCCGACAAACGGGCCGTCGGGGTCGGGCTCGATCTTGACCTCTTTCAGTTCGCCGCCGCGCTTCTCGGGCGCGTGCCCCGTCACGGCACCCACCTCGATGGGGTTGGGCAAGTAGTCGCAGACGGCGTCCATCAGCCGTTGAATACCCTTGTTCTTGAGCGCCGAGCCACACAGAATGGGTATGAGTTTCGACCGGACACAGCCGGTACGGATGGCGGCAACGAGTTCCTCGACGCTGACCGTGTGCTCATCGAGGTAGCGTTGCATGAGATGGTCGCAGAAGTCGGCGGCCTTCTCGATGAGTTCCTCGCGGGCCAGTTCCGCCATCGGCAGAAGGTCTTCCGGGATGTCGGTCTCGTCAACGCTGGTGCCGAGGTCGTTGCGGTAGTAGAAGGCCCTCATCCGCACCAGGTCGATGATGCCGTCGAACTCGGCACCGCTGCCGATGGGCAACTGCACGGGGACGGCGCCCTCGTGGAGGTGATGGCGGATCTCGTGAACAACGCGTTCCCAGTCCGCACCGACGCGGTCGAGTTTGTTGATGAACGCCAGCCGCGGCACGCCGTACCGGTCGGCCTGGCGCCAGACCGTCTCGCTCTGTGCCTCGACGCCGCCGACGCCGCAGAACACGACGACGCACCCGTCCAGGACGCGCAGCGACCGTTCGACCTCGATGGTAAAATCGACGTGCCCGGGCGTATCGATGAGGTTGACGGTGCATCCCTTCCAGGGCAGCGTGGTGGCGGCCGCGTGGATGGTGATGCCCCGTTGCTGCTCCTCGGGGTCGTAGTCCATGACGGCGGTCCCGTCGTGGACCTCGCCCATCTTGTAGGTCTTGCCGGCGTAATAGAGAATGCGCTCGGTGACCGTGGTCTTGCCGGCATCGATGTGGGCGGCGATGCCGATGTTGCGGATGGTCGAAAGTTCGGTCGTGCTCATCGTTTCGTTCTTCGTCGGCGCGTGGTACCGCGTCCGCCGTGAACCGGGATCGCCGCCTTTGCCGCAAGGCGGCCGGACGCTCGTCAACCGGACGTGCCCAAAAGAGGAGGGGCCTGCAGACGCCGGTCGCTACAGACCCCTGTCACTGTCACCATGCGAAGTGCGCGAAGGCTTTGTTGGCCTCGGCCATTCGGTGGACGTTCTCCCTTGTGGTGATGGCGGCCCCTTCCTTTTTGTAGGCAGCCATGAGTTCCTCGGCCAGACGCTGGGCGAAGGGGCGGCCCTTCTTTTCGCGGGACGCATCGAGAATCCAGCGGATCGCCAACGAGAGGCGCCGTTTCTGGTTGACCTGCATCGGCACCTGATACGTGGCGCCGCCGACACGCTTGGACCGGACTTCGATGTGCGGCTTGACGTTGCCGACGGCCTGCTCGAAGACCTCGAGGGGCGGGGCGTCGGCGATCTTGGTTCCGATGACGTCCATCGCATCGTAGAAGACGCGCTGGGCGACCCCCTTCTTGCCCTGCCACATCATGCAGTTGATGAACTTCTGGACCAGTTCGCTCTTGAACTTCGGGTCCGGTTTCAGGTGCGTGTGGCTGGCGGTAAACTTCTTATAGGCCATGGCGATTGTGTCTCCGAAGCGGCCCGGCAAGACGCGCTGGCGTTCGGGCCGCGGCTAGAAAACGCTATTTACCTTTCTTGGCGCCGTATTTGGAGCGTCCCTGCTTGCGGCCGTCCACGCCAAGCGCGTCTAGCGTGCCACGAACGATGTGGTACCTGACGCCCGGCAGATCGCGGACGCGGCCACCCCGGACCAGGACAATGCTGTGTTCCTGGAGATTGTGATCGACGCCCGGGATGTAAGCCGTGACTTCCTTGCCGTTCGAGAGGCGCACCCGTGCGATTTTGCGCAGGGCCGAGTTCGGCTTCTTCGGCGTCTGCGTCCGGACAAGCGTGCAGACACCGCGGCGCTGCGGGTTGCGCTCCAGTGCCATGCTCTTGGACTTGTTCCGGTGCCGCTTGCGTCCCTTGCGGACAAGTTGATTGATCGTCGGCATCTTGCCTTCTCTCCGTTCGGCTGGTCACCCTGAGATCTCACATTGCATCCGCCTGGCGGCCTTCCCAGGCCGCCAGGAAGTATCGCGACACCGTTCGCGGCGGCCTGGGAAAGGCCGCCGCGCGGCTCGTCGCACGGCAGACCTACTGTCCCTCCAAGGGATGACGGACCTCGGTGCCCACGGCGGGCAACTCCTCGACCAGGGTCTCCACCGTCGGGACCGGTTCGGCATGCAGCCGTACCATCGATTCCAGAAGCGGCTTGAAGCCGGTGCCGGCGGGGATGAGGTGCCCGAGGACCACGTTTTCCTTCAGGCCGATGAGGGGGTCCACCTTGCCCGCCAGTGACGCCTCGGTCAGCACCTTGGTCGTCTCCTGGAAACTGGCGGCCGAGAGGAACGACTCGCTCTGCAGGCTCGCCTTGGTAATACCCAGGAGCATCGTCTTGGCGGTGGCGGGTTTGGGCCGCTTCTTCTTCGGCGGTTCGCCCCCGCCTTGCTCGGCGATGGCGGCGGCCTCCTCGAACTCGCTCTTCAGGACCAACTGGCCCTCCTCGAACTCGGTGTCGCCCGGGTCGGCCACCTTGACCATCTGGCCGAGGTGCTCGTTCTCGTTGCGGAACCTGAACTTATCGACGACCTCGCCGGGCAGGAACGACGTGTCGCCCGGCCGCTCGACGCGGACCTTGCGGAGCATCTGCGA
>Ga0307379_10003087_pt1 | contig 24257 bp, 24 predicted proteins | sample UN2MG_FD_202237 | JGI IMG/M metagenome (GOLD analysis project Ga0307379, IMG submission 202237) | Soil microbial communities from Risofladan, Vaasa, Finland - UN-2 | ecosystem: Environmental > Terrestrial > Soil > Coastal area > Acid sulfate soil | place: Finland: Risofladan, Vaasa | collected...
CGGTCGGGGGGTTCGAGGAGGCCGTCGATGCTGGCGACGGCACCCTCGTGTTGCTCGGCGATCCGTTCTCGATGCCGACCACCGGACTGCTGCGACGTCTCGCCGAGACCGTGCCCGACCTGGTGGTCGTGGGCGGGCTCGCCGCAGGGCACGGCGCAGGCGCGAACCGGTTCGTCCTCGACGACCTCGTGGTCAGCGACGGAGCCGTCGGTGCGCTCTTCCCACCCGGGGTCATCGAGCCGATCGTGTCGCAGGGATGTCGACCCATCGGGTCTCCGGCCATCGTCACCGCGGCCGAAGGCAATCTCGTCGTCGAACTCGCCGGCACGAAGGCACTCGAGCGCCTCGAAGCCGAACTCGGCCGGCTCGCCGAGGACGAACAGGAGCAGGCTGCGCAGGGGCTGCACCTCGGCCTCGTGCTCGATGAGTCCCAGGCAACCTTCGGTCAGGGTGACTTCCTGATTCGCAACGTGGTCGGCGCCGATCACGAGCGGGGGGCGGTGGCCATCGGGACGACGGTCGAGGTCGGGCAGACGGCTCAGTTCCACGTCAGGGACGCCGTGACGTCGGACGTCGACCTCGATCTCGCACTTCGTGCCGGACCGCACCAGGGCGCGGCGCTCGTGTTCTCGTGCAATGCGCGCGGCAGCGCCCTGTTCGGTCCGACCGATCACGACGCCCGGACCATCCACGAGCACCTCGGAGGTGCGGTGGCCGGGATGTTCTGCACCGGTGAGATCGGCCCGGTCGGTGGACGCAATCACGTCCACGGATTCACCGCCTGCATCGCTGTCTTCGGGGACTCCTGAGCCACCCCAAGCGCTCCGATAGTCTCGCCGCGTGACCGACGCCGAGCTCGAAGCCCACGCCATCAACGTGATCCGAGGCCTGGCGATGGACGCACCGAACGCGGCCAGGTCCGGCCACCAGGGCACCGCCATGGCACTTGCCCCGCTCGCCCACGTGCTGTTCACCCGGGTCATGACCTACGACGCGTCGGCCCCCGGCTGGTTCGACCGTGACCGCTTCATCCTGTCGGCGGGGCACGCGTCGATCCTCCAGTACGCGTTCCTCCATCTCACCGGCTTCGGGCTCACTCTCGAGGACCTCAAGGCATTCCGGCAGTGGGGTTCGGCCACCCCGGGACACCCCGAGAGCCACACCCCCGGCGTCGAGGTCACGACGGGCCCGCTCGGCCAGGGATTCGCGAACGGCGTCGGCATGGGAGTCGCAGAACGCCACCTCCGGGCCCGGTTCGGCGCCGACGTCTGTGATCATCACACCTTCGTCATCTGTTCCGACGGCGACCTCTCCGAGGGGGTCAGTCACGAGGCGGCATCGCTGGCCGGTCATCTCGGGCTCGGCCGCCTGATCTACGTCTACGACGACAACCACATCAGCATCGACGGCCCGACCGAGCTCGCCCTCAGCGACGACGCACCCAAGCGCTTCGAGGCCTACGGGTGGCACGTCGAGAACCTGGGCGAGGCAGCCGATGACCTCGACGCCATCGAGGGCGGCCTCCGGCGCGCGATGGAAGTCCAGGATGCCCCGTCGCTCCTCGTCCTCCGCAGCCACATCGCCTTCCCTTCGCCGACGCTCATCGACACTCCGGGGGCCCACGGACTGGCGTTCGACGACGCCACCATCGCGGAGGCGAAGCAGGTCATGGGTCTGCCCGACGAGCCGTTCTTCGTGCCCGACGACGTCCTCACGATGTACCGGTCCGCCGGTACGCGCGGCCGCGATGCCCGCGAGGCCTGGGAGAAGCGGTTCGAGGCGTTCGACGGCGACCGCGCGGAACTCGACGCCTGCCTGGCACAGACCGGTCGCCGCGGCTGGACCGACGCGATCCCGACCTTCGCACCCGGCGACTCGATGGCGACCCGATCCGCGAGCGGCAAGGTCCTGGCCGCGCTCGTCGACGACGTGCCCGGCCTGATCGGTGGCGGTGCCGACCTGACCGGCAACACCAACACCACGATCGCCGATCGTGGTGCGCTGTCGACCGCCGAGCCGGCGGGCCGCCAGCTCTTCTATGGGATCCGAGAGCACGCCATGGGCGCCCTGATGAACGGGATGGCCCATCATGGCGGCGTCATCCCCATCGGCGGGACCTTCCTGGTGTTCAGCGACTACATGCGCGGGGCCGTCCGCCTCGCGGCACTCTCGCAGGCCAAGAGCATCTTCGTCTGGACGCACGACTCGGTCGGTGTCGGCGAGGACGGACCCACGCACCAGCCCGTCGAACAGGTTGCCTCGCTGCGAGCCATTCCCGACCTGCGCGTCTTCCGGCCCGCCGATGCCAACGAGGTGGCCCACGCCTGGCGCCTCGCCATCGAACACGACGGCCCCTCGGCGCTGATCCTGACCCGACAGAACGTGCCGGTGCTCGAAGGCACCATCGATGCAGATGTCGCTGGGGGGGCGTACGTCCTCCTCGACGCCGACGACCCTGCGGTCGTCCTCGCCGCCACCGGCAGCGAGGTGCACCTCTGCGTCGACGCAGCGAAGCAACTGGCCGCGGGTGGTATCGCCGCTCGTGTGGTCAGCATGCCCTGCTGGGAGCTCTTCGAAGCCCGATCCGCTGCCGACCGAGGCTCGGTCCTCCCATCCGGCGTCCCGACGCTGGGGGTCGAGGCCGGTTCGTCACTCGGGTGGCATCGATGGGCGGACGAGGTCATCTGCATCGACCGTTTCGGAGCGTCGGCACCCGGCCAACGCGTCCTCGACGAGCTCGGCATGACTGCCGATCACGTCGCATCCACCGCCCGCAAGCTCCTCGGAGGCGACCGATGACCAAGCTCCACGACCTCTTCGACGAGCAGCAGCAGAGCCCCTGGCTCGACAACCTCCGTCGCGGATGGATGACCGATGGAGAGATGCAGAACTGGATCGAGCAGGGCATCCGCGGCCTCACGTCGAACCCCTCCATCTTTCAGAAGGCCATCGCCGACAGCACCGACTACGACGAGCAGTTCGGTCAGCTGATCAGCGACGACGTGTCCGTCGACGACGCCTACTGGAACCTCGTCACCACCGACATCGAGGCCGCCCTCACGCTTCTCCGCCCCGTCTACGACGCGAGCGACCGACTCGACGGATACGTGTCGGTCGAAGTCGACCCCGGACTCGCCCGCGACACCGATGGCACCATCGCAGCTGCCCGTCACCTGCACACCCGCATCGAGGAACCCAACCTGTACGTGAAGATCCCCGCGACCGCCGAGGGGGTGCCGGCGATCCGGCAGATGATCACCGAGAAGCGCAGCATCAACGTGACCCTGATCTTCTCGCTCGAACGCTACGCCGACGTGATGGAGGCCTATCTGGCCGGACTCGAAGCGGCAGTGGGCGATCTGTCGGCGGTCTCATCGGTCGCCTCCTTCTTCGTCTCACGCGTCGACACCGAGGTCGATCGCCGCCTCGACGAGATCGGCACCGACACAGCGTTGGCCCTTCGAGGGAAGGCCGCGATCGCCAACGCCCGGGCCGCCTACCTGTTGTTCCGCGAGACCTTCACCGGTCCCCGTTGGGATGCACTCGTCGCCAGAGGCGCCCAACCGCAGCGGCCCCTCTGGGCCTCGACCTCGACCAAGAACGACGCCTATCCCGACACCCTCTACGTCGACGAGCTCATCGGGCCCGACACCGTCAACACCGTTCCCGATGCCACGCTCGATGCGTTCCTCGACCACGGGACCGTCCGAGCGACCATCGACACCGGCGAGGACCCCCGTCAGGTCCTGGCCGCCGTGCGAGCCGCAGGAGTCGACCTCGACGACGTGGCGATCGTGCTCGAAGAGCAGGGCGTCTCGTCGTTCGAGAAGGCATTCGACGAGCTGCTCGAGACGCTCGGCACCAAGGCCGACGCGCTCCGGTCGAGCTGAGGTCGGCGTGCACGGAGAGCTCGAGGTCGTCGAGGACGTCGCGGCGGCCTTCGTCACCCACTTCCGCGCCGCACACGCCTCGCGACCCGGTCCGTTCTTCTCGGTCGCACTGTCCGGAGGCGAAACAGCCCGCCGGTGCTACGAACGCCTCGCCGAGGAGGCACGCGATCTCGACTGGATGACCGTCGACCTCTACTGGGGCGACGAACGCTGTGTGCCGCCCACCGATCCGGCCTCGAACCAGCGGCTCGCCCGGGAGGCGCTCATGGAGCGAACCGGCGGGTTCCATGCGTGGTATCCGATGAGCTGCGACGAGGGCCCCGACGCGTATCAGCTCCGCCTCTCGAGCATCGAGGCCCTCGACCTGGTCCACCTCGGGCTCGGCGCCGACGCACACACCGCCTCGCTGTTCCCCGATTCCAGAGCGCTCACCGCCGACCCGGGGCGCTGGGTTGCCCTGAACGACGACCCGTCGGGACGCAACGACTTCAAGCGCATGACCCTGACGCCTCATGGCATCGCCCGCGCCCGGCACGTCGTGGTCACGGTCAGCGGCGAACAGAAGAAGGACGCCCTCGACCGGGTTCGCCGTGGAGACCCGACCGCACCGGGCACCCTGGTTCGGGGCGACGACGTCACCTGGCTCGCCGACCGCGCTGCCGCCGGCGGCTGACCGGTACCCTGCGCCGCAACATGCACGAGGACCTCCTGGCACTGCCGCTCGACCAGCTGATGGAGCGCGCCGCGGCGATCCGCGACCTCCACCACGGCAGGCGCGTGACCTACTCGCCCAAGGTGTTCATCCCGCTCACCATGTTGTGCCGCGACAAGTGCGGCTACTGCACGTTCGCACAACCGCCGGCTCGTCTCGACTCGCCGTACTTGAGCCCCGACCAGGTTCTCGCCATCGCCAGCAAGGGGGCGAACGCCGGCTGTCACGAAGCGTTGTTCACGCTCGGCGAACGTCCTGAGGACCGTTACCCGGCTGCCGAAGCATGGCTCGCGACAAACGGCTACGCGAGCACCGTCGACTACCTCGTGGCCATGGCGAAGCTCGTCCTCGACGAGACCGGACTCCTCCCCCACGCCAACGCAGGTGCGCTGCACCCCGACGAACTGCGGAGGCTCCGCGCCGTCGCTCCTTCGCAGGGGATGATGCTCGAGACGCTCGAAGACGTCGACGCCCATCGCGGGTCGCCCGACAAGACGCCCGCACGGCGACTCGCGACGCTCCGCGCAGCCGGCGAGCTGGCGATCCCCTTCACCACCGGCATCCTGGTCGGATTCGGCGAGTCGCGGGCCTCGCGCGTCGATGCGCTGGAGGCCATCGCCGCGACCCACCGCGAACACGGCCACATCCAGGAAGTCATCGTCCAGAACTTCCTCCCCAAGGACGGCACCGCAATGCACCGTGCCGCGGCGTGCCCGACCGACGACTTCGTCGAGGCGATCGCGCTTGCTCGTATCATTCTCCCTGCTGGGATCCACATCCAGGCGCCGCCGAACCTGAGCGACGACTTCGGCGACCTGCTGGCGGCCGGAATCGACGACTGGGGCGGCGTGTCGCCCATCACCGCGGATCACGTGAATCCCGAGCGTCCCTGGCCGGGTCTCGATCGCCTCCGCGACGTGACCGAGGCCCACGGTCGCGTCCTCGCGCCGCGCCTCACGATCTACCCCGAGTACGCCCTCGCGCCAGACACATGGCTCGACGACGCGACCCGGTTCCCCGTGCTCGATCGCTCCGATGCCGAGGGACTCGGCCGTGACGACCCCGGGGCCTGCTGGCCCGAGCAGATCAAGGCCGCCATCGACGCCGGGTCAGGCGCCGACGTCGTCCAGATCGGCCGCCGCAACACTGCGTGGTACTCGGGCGCGCCGGTCGAACCGCCGTCGATCCTGCCGGGAAGAGCCGCTGCGGGCGGCCGGGTGAACGAGGTCCTCACCGGAGTCCTGCTGGGCGAGGAGGTGGGCGAGGACGAGATCGTGAGCCTGTTCGGCGCCCGCGGCACCGAGGTCGTCAGCGTGTGCGAGGTGGCCGACGACCTGCGCCGTGACGCGGTTGGCGATGTCGTCACCTATGTGCAGAACCGCAACATCAACTACACGAACGTGTGCACGTTCAAATGCCGCTTCTGCGGGTTCAGCAAGGGCCCGTTGAGTCTCAACCTGCGCGGCAACCCCTATCTCCTCACCCTGGAGGACATCCAGGAACGCGTGCTCGAGGCCACCGCCCTCGGCGCGACCGAGGTCTGCCTACAGGGGGGCATCCACCCCGACTTCGACGGCGACTACTACATCGACGTCGCCCGGGCGGTCAGTGACGTCGCACCGGAGATCCACATCCACGGTTTCACGGCGCTCGAGGTCACCGAGGGGGCCAAACGGCTCGGCGAACCGCTGGCGGACTACCTCCGCAGGCTGATGGACGCCGGACTCAAGACCCTTCCCGGCACCGCAGCCGAGATCCTCGACGACGAGATCCGCGAGGTCCTGTGCCCCGACAAGATCAACACCGACGAGTGGCTCTTCGCCCACCGCACCGCCCACGAGGTCGGCCTGCGCTCGAATGTCACCATCATGTTCGGTGCCGTCGAACAACCCCGCCACTGGGCCCGTCACCTCGTCCGAACCCGTGCCCTCCAGAGGGAGACCGGCGGTTTCACCGAGTTCGTTCCCCTCCCGTTCGTCCACATGGCAGCGCCGCTGTACCTCCAGAAGCGGGCTCGCCGCGGCCCGACATTCCGCGAGTCGCTCCTCATGCACGCGGTGGGCCGCATCGCCTACCGCGGCTGGATCGACAACATCCAGGCCTCCTGGGTGAAGCTCGGCACGGGCGGCGCGTCCCAGATGCTCCAGGCCGGGGTCAACGACCTCGGCGGCACGCTCATGGACGAGAACATCTCCCGGGCGGCCGGCGCCGAACACGGCCAGTTGATGGACGCGGACGGCTTCGGCCATCTCGTCAGCTCGGTGGGTCGACGGCTCGAGCAGCGTACGACGCTGTACGGCCGGGTCGCAGGCGTCTGATCGCGCACCCGGTACCCTGCGCACGCTCATGCCGGACGATGCCATCAGCGACGCAGATCTCGATGCGCTCCTCGACCAGGTCTCCACTGACGGCGCCGATCGGCGTCTTCACCGTGATCTGCTCAGAACCGCGGTCGGACTCGCCTCGGACGAGCCGAGTCGCCTCGACCTGAAGATCGCCTTGGCGGCCCTCGCCGAGATGCGCCGTGCCTTCTCGACGTTCGCCCCGTACCGGGACCGTCAGAAGATCACCATGTTCGGCTCGGCGCGCACCCGACCCGACGACCCGTTGTACGCGCAGGCCCGGGGCGTGGCCGAACGGCTCTCCGAGCACGGGTGGATGGTGGTGACCGGAGCCGGGCCGGGGATCATGGCCGCGGGGATGGAGGGCGCCGGCATCGAGAACGCATTCGGCGTCACCATTCGGCTGCCGTTCGAGGAGTCAGCCAACGGCTTCATCGCAGGCGACCCCAAGCTCGTCGACATGAAGTACTTCTTCACCCGCAAGCTCATGCTGGTCAAGGAGTCGGCCGCTTTCGTCGCACTCCCGGGCGGATTCGGAACCCAAGACGAGACCTTCGAGTTGTTCACCCTCCAACAGACCGGCAAGACCGAGCCGGCACCGGTGGTGCTCCTCGACGTGCCTGGCGGGACCTACTGGACCGCGTGGGCCGACTTCGTGCGGACCGAACTCGTCGCGCGCGGGTTGGTCGCGGCCGAGGACCTGAACCTGTTCCTCATCACCGACGATGCCAACGAGGCCGTGGAGGAGATCCTGAGATTCCACCACAACTACCGCTCGCTGCGATGGGTGGGCGACCGCCTCGTCCTGCGACTCGAGCACGCCCCGAACCATGCCGAGCTCGCTGATCTGAACGAGGAGTTCGCCGATGTCATCACGTCCGGGGCGATCAGTCGGACCGAACCCCTCAAGGCCGAGGTCGCCGATGACGACGACCTGGGTGCCGAACGTCTTGTCGTTCGCTTCGATCGCTATCACATGAGCCGACTTCGATCGCTCATCAACGAACTCAACCGACTCCCGTCCATGGAGGGCGTACGTGGAACCTGAGGACTTGCACGAGTGGGTGTCGTTCGAGGACACCGATGAGGAGCGCACCTGGGTGTTCGACCTCACGTTCCTGCTCAGCAACTGGACGTGCATCTACGGACGGGGGTGCCCAGGGGTACTGACCGGTCCGGCCCCCGAACTCGAACACGGGTGCTGTTCCTACGGTGCTCACTTCGTCGGCGACGAGGACCTCGAGGCGACCCTCGGGTACGCCGAACGGCTCACCGAGACCCAGTGGCAGTTCAAGAAGCTTGCAGCCAAGCGGGGCGGACCGACCCGCGTCACCCAGGCCGGCGATCACCTCACCCGCCTCGTCGACGGAGCCTGCATCTTCCTCAATCGCACGAACTTCGACGGCGGCGCCGGGTGTGCGCTGCACCGTGCGGCGGTCGAGCACGACGAGCGACCCCTTGACTGGAAGCCCGACGTCTGCTGGCAGCTCCCGCTCAGGCTGTCCGAGGAGACCGATGAGCACGGCTACGTCACCTCGACCCTGCGTGAATGGAAGCGCCGTGACTGGGGCGACGGCGGTCAGGAGTTCCATTGGTGGTGCACCGACGCCGGCGACGCCTTCATCGGCGCGCAGGCCGTGTACCGGGTGCTCGCCGACGAGATCGTCGAGATGATCGGCGAGGTGCCGTACCGGCAGCTGTGCGAACACATCGAATCGCGTCGTGCAACGCAGTACCTTCCGCATCCGATGTCGAGGAGGCAGCTCCAATGAACGGGTTCACCGCAGAAGAACTGGACCGGGCTGCCCGGGACGCCGGGATGATCTATCCGTTCTACGTGCTCGAGCAGCTCGTCGCGGCGATCGATGCCGGCAAGCACGTCGTGCTGACCGGCCCTCCCGGCACTGGCAAGACCACGCTCTCGTACCTGGTCGCCGAGCTTGGCCAGCGCAGCATGCTGTGCACCGGCTACCTCCCCACGACCGCGACCACCGAGTGGACGACCTTCGAGACGATCGGTGGGTTCCAGCCGACCGCCGACGGCCTCATCTTCCGGCCCGGGATGTTCGTCGAATCGATCGTCAACGGACGCTGGCTGGTCATCGACGAGCTCAACCGTTCGAACTTCGACCGCGCGTTCGGGCAGCTCTTCACCGTCCTGTCCGGCCAGGCCGTGGTGTTGCCGTTCAAGCGTGCCGGCCACACCGATCCGATCGCGCTCGTTCCGGCAGGCGTACCGGCACCCCAGGACACCGACGTCATCCGTGTGCCGGCCTCGTGGCGCATCGTCGCCACCATGAACGTCTTCGACAAGAACCTGCTGTTCGAGATGTCCTACGCCCTCATGCGCCGCTTCGCGTTCGTCGAGGTGGTCTCGCCCTCCGATGAGGAGTTCCGCGAGCTGCTCGAGGGTCCGGGAGACGTCGTGATGGACCTGCTGCCACTCCGCTCGTTCCGTGATCTCGGCCCGGCGGTCTACCTCGACGCGGCAAAGTACGCCGCGCGCCGCTCGACCGACGATGGCGTCAGTCGGTCGCGAGTGCTGTACGAGCTGTTCTACGCGTACTTCCTTCCCCAGTTCGAAGGCGTCGACGACTTCGAGGCGACCAACCTGTATCGAGTGGTGGCGCCCATGTTCGAAGCGCCCGAGCAGGTGGAGGTCCAGCGGACGATCGGCGAGGTGCTCGGTGTCGAGCTGGCCCTCTGAGGCGCACCTCGATCCTCACGAGCGCTCCCGCGCCTCGCTCGAGTTCTTGTGGGGCCGGCTGGCGCGGCCGCTGAACGTCGCGCCCGCCGTCGGGGCGCTGCTCGGGGTCCCGACGAGCGTCACCCGCCAGTTCGTCGGCGTCGCGATCGCGACGAGTCCACCGGCGGAACGCCTGCTCGACCGCATGCCGAAACTGCTGCGCTCGCTGTCGATCTCGACGGTGGACACCTCGGTCCGCTGCGTCGGCGAGATCCGTGGACCGGTGCTCTGGAGCGAGACCATGGCGGCTCGGTCCGCAACAGCCGGCGACCCGGGGATGTTCGTCTGCTCGACTCCTGCTCGGGCGTACGGGACGCCCGACAACCAGGTGCTGGTTGCTGCCCTCGACACCATCCATCGTGGCGGGCTGGAGGTCGACCGTGGAACCTCGCCAATCGGTGGCGACCCGCTCTTGCGGAGGGCGAGGTCGAACGCTGCACGGGCCCTGCGCTTTCTCGAGCACCGCTCACTCGGAAGCGTGGAGCGTCGACGCCCGCCGCGACGCATCATCCAGCGCGCCCGAGCGGGTGGAAGACCGTCGTTTCGCCTCGCGATGGCTGTGCTCGACCGGGCCGACGAGCCGGTCGAGGTCGACCACCTGCTGCCGTTCTGCACCGAGGCCACGGCCGCACAGCACGATGTGCTCGTGGCGGTCATCCGTCAACTCGAGACTCACGGCGTGAGGCTCCCGGCGTTCCACATCGACCAACATGTCCTCCGGTCCGGTCCGCTCAGCTACCGGCACGTCGGCACCGATGCCGTCGAGGCGGCGGGCGGCATCCGCGTCGGCAACGTCGTGTTCGGCGTCCCTCAGGTCCTCGGGACCGACCGCCACGCCGCCGAGGCAGCGCTCGGTGCGCGAATCGCGGCCGGTCGGTCCCCCGTTCTCGTGCTCGGGCGCGCGGACATCTTGCGGGGCATCGAACAGGCGCTCGAAGACGGCCTCTGACCGCGATGGGGGATCAGAACAGATGAGCGGTTCAGGCCTCTTCGGCCTCGACCAGGCACCAGGATGCGTGGTCGTGCCCGGGTTCGGCTCCGCATTCTGCGCATGCTTCCTCGGCTTCATCACCAAAAATGCTGTCGATGTCGAGCGAGTTGCTGCGCTTCAGCGCACGTGCTTCTTCGAAGCGGCGATGACGACCCTTCTTCACGGGCCAGCTCCCAAACGTCGGTTGCGGGACCGCGGAGTGTAACGCTCATTCCGCGGGATCCGCACCATACCGCGCCGATCAGATCGGGACGTTGCTTCGCACCTCGGCGACCAGCCGACCCTCACCGGCGAAGGCCAGGGCCGCCTCGCCGTTGACCAGGCGGCGGATTCGGTCGGCCACCAGGTCGGCACGCCAACCCTCGTCGAGCCGCCCCGGATGTCCGCCCAGAAACGCCTCGAGGTCACCCCGGGTCGCCAACAGTGCCGGATCGAGTCGATGGTCGTGCGCGAACTGGCTGATCCAGGCCGAGAGCAGACTGACGGCCGGGCGGAGATCGCGGTCGACCTTGACCTCCGCGGGCCGCACGACCGCGTCGAGGTCGAGGTCACAGCCTCGGGCCACCGCCTCGAGGATCTCATCGTCGGCACCTCCTCGGAGGTGCCGCTGGTCGAGGCCTCGGATCTTCGCGAGCGTGCCGCGGTCCTGAGGGGCCTTCTGCGCGATTCCGACGACGGCCAGATCGGGAAGCACGAAGCGCAGCGGTCGGTCGACGCGACGAGCACGGTCCTCGCGCCACGCGGCGACCGCCTGGGCGATCGCCGCGGCCCGGCCCTTCAGCCGCTTGGCCTCCTTGATCCGCCACCACGCCTGCTCGGGGGGTGGGCGATCGAGCGTCTTGCGCGCCACGACCCTGCACTCGGCCTCGGCCCAGCCCACCCGATCGAGCTCGCGCAACTCGGCCACCAGGAGGTCCTCGAGCTCGAAGAGGTGCTCGACGTCGGAGGCCGCGTAGCTGAGCGCCGAGTCCGGGAGCGGCCGGCGCTTCCAGTCGGTGAGGCGGTCTCCTTTCGCGAGATCGACACCCAGGTGGTGACGGCAGAGCGCTGCCAGGCTGGGGGTGCTCATCCCGACGAACCCGGCGGCGATCTGTGTGTCGAAGAGATGGGCCGGCTCCACACCGCACACCGTGTCGAGGACCTCGAGATCCTGGGTGCACGCGTGCATCACGATCCGAGTGTCACTCTGGAGGAGCCCCGCCAGGGGGCGCAGGTCGACCGCGAGTGCGTCGACCAGCGCGATGCCATCATCCCATCCGAGCTGGATGACGGCCACGTCGGGCATGAAGGTGCGTTCGCGATGGAACTCGGTGTCGAGCCCGACTCGTGGTGCGCCGTGCAGGGTCTCGAGGAGCGACGCGAAGCCGGCCTCGTCGTCGATCCAGGTGAACTCGGGACCGCCGCTCAAGGCGCGTCGGTGCCCGTGTCGACCGCTTCACCGGCCTCGATCCACGCAAGGATCCCGCCGCTCACGTTGACCGCATCCCGGCCGTGTTCGGCCACGTACTCACATGCCGTCAGGCTGCGTTTGCCGCTGCGGCAGATGAAGTGGATGGTGCCATCGGGCAGGTCGGCGAGGCGCTCCGGGAGCTCGGGCAGCGGGAGGAGCACCGCTCCTGGGACGCGAGCCGCCTCGAACTCGTCGGGCATTCGGACGTCGACGAGCTGGATGGCCGCTCGTCGCTGCGCGAGCGCAGCGACGCTGATGTGCGGGATGTCGGTCACGCAGAGTTTCTATCGGAGCCGCAGGTCCGAGGGCGTGTCCGCGTCACGCAGGCTGGCGGGCGCGAGACCGCCGACCTCGGCCACCACGAGGTCGTCCAGCGCCTCTCGGATCGATCTGGCGCCGGCCGCGAACGCGTTCCGAAGTCGAAACGCCTGCCGCTGCCGGATCGCCAGTTGGTCGAACTGTCGATGACCGTCCAGCAAAGGGACGGCGACGTCCACCGAGTCGTCGGCGACGACCGCATCGACGAGCGCGACGATGCTCGCAGGCGACGGCCACTGCAGGTCGCATGCCAGCACCGACACCACCTCGACCTCGTCGGTCGAGGTTCCGAGCGCGGTCACGATGCCCCCGAGGGGACCTTCGCCGGGCCATTCGTCGGCCACGACGTCGAGTCCGAGGTCGGCCAGCGCAACGGCATCGCCCCCGATCGCGACCACGTGTCCCGCCCCGGCGCCACGGAGGGCCTCGGCGACCCGGCGCGCCATTGCGACCCCGTCGATCAGCAGGAGCGCCTTGTCCGCGCCCATTCGCCGGCTCCTCCCACCGCAGAGCACCGCTCCGAGACTCCGGGCCGGTTCGCTCAGCTGATGCCTCCGTAGCTGGCGGCCTTCCCGCGGCTTTCACCGTGGGCGTCCACCGCATCGGAGAGATCGGCAGCGAACTGTTCGACCACGTGCTCGTGATACGGCCACAACATCAGATGAAGGCCCCCCTGCTGACGATCGAGGTGCCATCCCCGATCGTCCATGACGTCACCGATCGCCCCGATGTCGGACGAGTCGGAGGTGAACTGGAACAGCGACATGTCGGGCGGATGGGTGACCCTCAGGCCTTCGATCGACTCGACCGCGTCCACGAACCGGCCCGTGACGTGGCGCACCTGCCTCGCCTTGTCGACGAAACCGTCGTGACCCAGGTACTTCAGCGTCGCCCAGGCGGCCGCGATCGGCGCGCCGGCGCGGGTTCCGGCTGTCGTCGCCGAGCCGTAGAGGCCACCTGGCCAGTCGTCGTACAGGAAGTACTGCCGTTGGAGCAGTTCCTTGTCGCGGTAGAGGATCAGGGAGGCGCCCTTGAACGTCCAGCCGTACTTGTGCACGTCCATGCTCATCGACGTGACACCGTCGACGCGGAAGTCCCAGGCAGGAACCGGCTCGCCGATCTCCTCCCAGAACGGGAGCAACCAGCCACCGAGGCAGGCGTCGACGTGGCAGCTGACGCCGTGGTGGGCCGCCGCCGCGGCAACCTCGGCCACGGGATCGATGATGCCGAAGGGGTAGCAGGGTGCCGAGACGACCACGAGCGCGGTGCGGTCGTCGACCGTCGCTGCCATCGCCTCGGGATCAGCTCGCCCGTCGTCGCGAACCGGAACACGAACATGCTCGACCCCGAGGTACTTCGCGGCCTTCGCAAATGCGGGGTGTGCCGTCGTCGCGGTGAGGAGGACTGCGTCGAACTGGCCTCGCGCCCTGAGCTCGTCGCGAGCGGTCTGCACCGCCAGGAAGATCGACTCGGTCCCCCCGCTGCTCATCTTTCCGGCCGCCGGATTGCCATTGACGAGCGATGCACCGAACGCAACCACCTCCGACTCCATCGTGGTGAGACTCGGGAAGGCAAACGGGTTGAGCGCGTTCTCGTGCAGGAACTCGAGCGCCACTGCCTCGTGCAACCGATCGAGTTCGGCGTCGTCTGGGTGGTAGACGAGGCTGAAGGTCCGCCCACCCTTCCAGTCGGCGTCGTCGGCTCGGAGCGCCCGCATCGCCTGGAGCACTTCGTCGACGGGCTGGCCGTCGGGAACATCGGTCGAGCTCACGTCAGCTCCGGTCGGTGGGTGGCCAGGACGGGTCGAGCTGCCGGAGGAACTGCTCGCAGCGATCTGCCTCGTCGGTCTCGCCGATCTCGGCCGCCGCCGCAGCCAGTCCGGAAAGGGCACGCAGGAAGCCGCGGTTGGTCTCGCGCTCCCACCGGACGTACCCCGAACCTCGCCACCCGCTTTGGCGCAGACGATCGAGACCGCGGTGGTAACCCACCCGATGGGCCGCGTAGCGCTCGATCACGTCACGCCCGAGATCGCCGAGCCGCGCCCATCCGTCGAGAAACGTCGGATGGTCGGCCACCACCGACGCGACCGCAGCGCGGCGCTCGTCGGGATCGGAGATCTGCAGGGCCCCGGCGAGCGCCTGAAGCACCGCGGGTGGCTCGGGCTCGAGGACGGTCTCGGGCGGCCCTGATCGGCTGAGGTTGACGTGGCTCACGACGGCGACGCTATTCGACCGACGCGGTGGGCCGCGTGCGAGCCACGAGGAACTCGGCCGATGCCCGGTACGCGGTCTCGATCAGGTCGTCTGACCGGGTGAAGTCGTCGTACCGCGGCGTGTCCGGCCCGCCGGTTGGCAGAATCGCGACCTCGACCGACGGTGGGACCCTCGCGAGGTCGCGCTTGAATCGGTGGTGCCGGGCGATCCAGTAGGCATGGATCGCGACATCGATGGGTCTGCGTGGCTCCGGGCGTGGGCGATCGAAGTTGCCGACGCCGAGCACGTAGATCTCGGTCGCACCCAACGTGACCGCCCGCGAGATCGGCACGTCGTTGATGATGGCGCCGTCGAGGTAGGTGATCCCGTCGATCTCGACGGCCGGGTAGATCGCCGGCAGCGCAGCTGACGCCAGGATCGGCCGCAGCAGCGGCCCCTCGGCAAACCAATGCTCCTCGACCGCGAGGACGTCGGTCGCGACGCACTGGAATTCGATCCGGAGCTCCTCGAAGTCATCGACGGTGAGGGTCTCGGAGATCACGGCTGCGAGCCCGTCGTTGTCGTGAATGGCCCCGCCGCGTCGCGCCAGCTGCACGGCCTGTGGGATCCAACCGCTCGGCATCACCTGGCGCCCTTCGATCCGTCGCCACAGCTCCTCGAGGACCCGGGTGCCGCGCATCGTCGGGTCCTGGCAGTAGGCGGCGCCGTTGAGCGCCCCGACCGAACAACCGACCACCACGTCCGCTTCGATGCCGGCTTCGGTGAGCGCACGGAGCATGCCCACCTGGAACGCGCCGAGGTTCCCGCCCCCCGAGAGCACGAAGGCGGTTCGCTTCGCTGGTCCGCGTATGCGGTCGCGCAAGGACGGCACCGGTTCAGGTTCGGCTGGCTAGGGTCGGGCGATGCTCGCAGCGGCCCCGACGTGGCTCGACCAGAATGTCGTGCTGGCGTCGCTGATCGTGCTGCTGCTCGTCGGCATCGCCGTGCTCCGCTTCGTCACCAAGGCCGCCACGAGGACGGTGCTGCTCATCCTCATCCTGCTGGCCGCAGGGCTCGTGATCGCCGAGCGCGACGAGTTTGAGCAGTGCGGCTCGACATGCGAGTGCGACCCAGCGAACGTGCACGTCACCGTGCCCTTCTGCAATCCGTCCTAGACGAGTCCGTGGCTGAGCATGGCCTGGGCGATCTTCTGGAAGCCAGCCAGGTTGGCGCCCGCGACGTAGTCCACCGTGCCGTTTTCGCGCTCGCCGTGCTCGACGCACTGCTCGTGGATGCCGCTCATGATGCCCTTCAGGCGCCCGTCGACTTCCTCGGCTCCCCACGAGACTCGCAGCGAGTTCTGACTCTGTTCGAGACCAGACACCGCGACGCCGCCTGCGTTGGCGGCCTTGCCCGGCGCGAAGTGGACGCCAGCCTGTTCGAAGACATGAAGGCCGTCGAGTGTCGTCGGCATGTTGGCGCCCTCGATCACTGCCATGCAGCCGTTGTCGACGAGTTGCCTGGCGCCGTCGGCGTCGAGCTCGTTCTGGGTGGCACACGGGAAGGCAAGGTCGGCCGGGACGCCCCAGGGCCGGGCGCCCTCGAGGAACTCGCAGCCGAAGTGATCGGCGTACTCCGAGATCCGGCCCCGCTTGACCTCCTTGAGGTCCTTGACGAAAGCCAGCTTCTCGGCGTCGATGCCGTCCTTGTCGAAGATGGTCCCGCCCGAGTCCGACATCGTCAGGACCTTCGCCCCCAACTCGGTCAGCTTCTCGACGGCATAGATGGCCACGTTGCCCGAACCGGACACGAGCGCGGTCTTGCCGTCGTAGCCGTCGCCGAGATGATCGAGTACGTGCCGCCCGAAATAGACGGCGCCGTACCCCGTGGCCTCGGTCCGGACGAGGCTGCCGCCGAAGGTGAGCCCCTTGCCGGTCAGCACGCCGGTGAACTCGTTCTCGAGGCGCTTGTATTCGCCGAACATGTATCCCAGCTCTCGGGCGCCGACGCCGATGTCGCCCGCTGGGACGTCGGTGTCGTGACCGATGTGGCGGTGCAGTTCCTTCATCAGCGACTGCGTGAAGCGCATGACCTCGCGATCGGACTTGCCCTTGGGGTTGAAGTTCGAGCCGCCCTTGGCACCGCCCATCGGCAGGCCGGTGAGCGCGTTCTTGAAGCACTGCTCGAATCCGAGGAACTTGAGCACGCTCTGGGTCACCGTCGGGTGGAAACGCATGCCGCCCTTGTAGGGGCCGATGCTGTTGTTGAACTGGACGCGCCAAGCACGGTTGACCCGTGCGTTGCCGTCGTCGTCCTCCCAGGTCACCCTGAAGATCACGATCCGGTCGGGCTCGGTCATCCGCTCGAGAATCTGACTCCGCTGGAACTCAGGATGGGTGAGCGCCATCGGCATGACCGTCTCGATCCACTCCTCGACCGCTTGGTGGAACTCGGGCTCGCCGGGATTCCGCTTCTTGAGACCCGTCATGAAGTGACCGACGGCTTCCTGCACCTTGGGATCTTCCACAACCATGAGGGCAGCCTCGCGCAGATTCCGCCTTCCCGCCGAGGATCCGACAGCTCAGCCGATCCTCGCTACGAGACGATCAAGGCCGCGGCTTCGGCCGGGTGCGAGAGATGGACCCCGTGTCCTGCGCCGTCGACGACACGCAGGACAGAGCCGCCGACTCCGGCGGCGAGGTCCGAGGCTGCCCGCCGATGCCGCTCGCGGGTCACGCTGCCGTAGGCGGAAACCACGTCGCAGGACAGGCTCGCATCGTCGTAGGGGGGCGGATTGGGCGGGCGGAGCGATTCGAGTTCGGCGACGAGCGTCGCTCCCTCGGCCCGCCGTGCGGCACGGGTGGATGCACCGAGCCGCGACCACACCTCCTCGCCGACCATCCGCACCATGAAACGCTCAGCCGCCTGCTCGACATCGGCGGCCTCGGCGAGTGCGGTGCCCCCGGCCGAGTCGGTCGGCCACCATCGAAGCCACGACCGCGGCGCTTCGTACGCGACCAACCGGTCGAACAGGTCGGGGGCCCGCTCGGCCGCGACCAGGGCCACGACGCCTCCCAGGCTGTGACCGAAGACTCGAACCCTCCGGCCGTCGATCACCTCGAGCAGGTCGTCGGCCTGCTGGCCGATGGAACGTGGCGGCCCGAGGTCGAGCGAGCGCCCATAGCCGCGGCGGTCGTACCGCACGACCTTCGAGCCGCCGAGGTGACGGACCATTCGTCCGAAACTCGTCGACCGGTCCATCGACCCGTGGACGAGGACGACGACTGCGCCATCACCGGTCTCGGTGCGCCATACGCCGTCGGTCATGCACTGCCGAGCCTAGAGCCACGCTTCATGGTGCTCCGCCGTCGCGCCGATAGCGTGTTCGGCTTGGAACTCCTGCTGATCCGCCATGCTCTGCCCCTCCGAGTCGAGCTCGCGACCGGAGCAGCCGACCCCGAACTGAGCGTGACCGGTCACACACAGGCCCGCCACCTGGCCGAGTACCTGAAGGGCGAGCGGATCGATCGCCTGATCACCTCTCCGCTGAAGCGGGCCGTCCAGACCGCCGAGCCGATCACCGAGCTGCTCGGGCTCGAGGCCGAGGTCCACCACGGCGTCAGCGAGTTCGACGCGCTGAGTTCGGAGTACGTGCCAATCGAGGAGCTCAAGGCCACCAACGACCCACGCTGGCAGGAGATGCTCGACGGCACCTGGGTCCCCGAAGGAGGCATGACGCGAGACGAGTTCCGCGACGTGGTGGTCCCGGCGGTCGACGAGATCATCGCGAGCAGTCCGTCGCAGCGGGTCGCCGTCACCTGCCATGGTGGCGTCATCAACGCGTACCTCTCCCACATGCTCGGCCTGGACGAACCGATGTTCTTCGAGCCTCACTACACCTCGATCAGCCGTCTCGTCGCCTCGAGCCGCGGGCACCGAACGCTGGTGTCGATCAACGAGATCACCCACCTTCCCGACGCTCGTCACTGAGCCGAGATGCCGGGCGACCCTGGTTCCGATGAGAGCGGCCAGCACTCGAGCGACGGCGATCTCGCGTGGCAACCGATCGCCCCCGAGGCGAAGACGTTCTGGACCCTCGGTGGAACGGCGGTGATCCTCGTTCTCGACTGCGTCGTCGTGGCCTTGCTCGTCCGGGCCGACGAGCGCACGGGAGCGTTCCTCGCGCTCGGCGCGGGCCTCGGGGTGTGGCTGTGGATGCGCTGGGTCGTCGTGCGGCGCTGGCGCTCGTGGGGCTACGCCGAGCGCGATGCCGACCTGGTGATCCGGCACGGGGTGATGGTGCGAACGTTCACGGTTGTCCCGTACGGGCGGATGCAGTTCGTCGACGTCACCCAGGGGCCACTCGACCGTTGGCTCGACCTCTCGACCGTCACGCTGCACACCGCGGCCGCACGCTCGGACGCCACCATTCCGCTCCTCCGCACCGAGGAGGCCAATCGGCTGCGCGACCGACTCGTCATCCTGGGCGATGTTCGTGCTGCCGGGCTCTGAGCACTGGGAGCGCTTCCATCCGCTGACGCCTCTGCTGTCGGCGTGGCGGCTCGTCGCGATCGGTCTGTTCTTCGGCGTGCAGCAGGTGCCGGAAGACGAGGTGGGGACGATCTGGCCATGGCTCGTCACCGGAGGGCTGATCCTGGCTGCATCCGCCGGCGGGTACGCCTACCTGTCCTGGCGGTGTGCAGGGTTCCACCTGACCGACGACCAACTCGAGGTGCAGCGCGGCATCTTCTTCAAGAGCCGCGGGCACGTGCCGGTCGCCCGCATCGAATCGGTCGACATCAAGCAGGATCTGCTGCCTCGGGTCCTGGGACTCGCTGAGGTCGTCGTCGAGGTGGCCTCACAGACCGGTGGCGAGGCCCAGTTGAAGTACCTGTCGCTCGTCGAGGCGGAGGGCCTGCGCGCCCGGCTCGACCTGGCGAGACGGACCGAGGCGTCGAACGTCATGACGTCACCCGAGCCGAGCATGCCCATCGCTGCCGTCGAGGATCGCGACCTGCTGCTCGCCTACGGCGTGGGTCCGGCAGTCGCCGCCGCGCTCGTCGCCCTGGCGCTCGTCAGCACGGTCGTGATCGCAGGCGTCGAAGCCGTGCTCGCGTTCGGCATCCTGGGGGTCCTCGCGATCGTGGCAACCGTCGCCTCACAGTTACGACGTGTCGATCGACTGCATGGGTTCGAGGTCCGCCGTGACTCCGACGAACTCCACATCAGCAGGGGGTTCGTCGAGAAGCTCGAGCAGCAGATCCCCTTGGCCCGTGTCCAGGCGATTCGCATCGATGAACCGTGGCTGTGGCGGCGGTTCGGTCGAGCCCGGCTCCAGGTGTCGGTCGCCGGCTACCGCGGGGCTGATCGAGCCCGAGCCGAAGCGACCGCCATCCTCATGCCGGTCGCGCGGCGCGCCGAGATCGACCGACTCGTGGCGTCTCTGGGCGGCCCCGCCCTCGGTGAGCTGCCGACCCTGGGTCCGCCACGTGCTGCCCGCTGGCGCTCGCCCTGCCGGTGGAAGCACACCCGGATCCGCCACGCCCCGGGGTTCACCATCGTCGAACGAGGCCTGCTCGGCCGGCGGACCGACTTCCTCACTTCCGAGAAGCTCCAGAGCGTCCGCATCACCAGCGGGCCGTGGCAGCGTGCCCTCGGACTGGCGACGCTGCACCTCGACACCGCCGGCTCGGGCATCGTGGTGGCGGTGCCCCACCTCGCCTCGCAGGACGCCGAACGGGAGCTCTGGACCGCTCGTTACGGGCGGCTCGCTAGTTGAGGCGAGCCCGATAGCGCTGCGCCGCAGCGGTGACCTCGGCCTGCGCCTCCGGATCGAGGCGTCGCGCCACCACATCCGCGGTGCGGGCCGCCCGGTCGTAGTACCCAGCCTCGGCGAGCGCACCGACGTAGGTCAGCAGCTCTCTCGGCCCGGCGCCCGGCAGCGCGACCGCGAGGCTCGCGATCAGGGCAGCTGACCGTCGATGTTGGCGGCGTCGATGGCTTGCCATCAGGTTGTTCAGCACCCGCACGACGATCTGCATCGTGTCGACCGGTTGCAGGAAGGCAGGCGACCACGGGATCTGCGGATGTGCCGCAGCATGGCGGGCCCTGCAGTCGGATGCGTCCACCTCGACACCACTCGCGAACAGGTCGAAGAAGCGGTCGGTTCCCGTCGAGTCACCGACGATGAAGTGCCCCGGCATGCCGACCCCGTCGACCCGGACCCCGAGCCGGCGACCGACTTCGATCGCAACCACCGACAGCAGGATGGGAAGCCCCGTCCGACGGCCGACAACGCGGTCCAGATAGGAGTTGTCGGGCGCGTCGTAGTCGTCGGCGTTCCCGACGAACCCGAGATCCGCGCACAGATGGTGGACGATGCCCTCGACCGTCCGCTCCTCCACACCGGACGCGAGGCTGTCGATCTCGAGCAGGACCGCCTCGACATCGACCTCGTGGTCGTGAGCCGCCACGAGCAGCAGGGTCCGGTCCAGGGGCAGCGGGTCCTTGCGCACCGCTTCACCGAAGAGCTGCGTGGCCTCCATCGAGTGCGAGGCTACGGGTTCGCCTACATTCGGCACGATGTTCCCCGGAGCGCACGTCGAATCCAGAGGCGATCAACCTGCGGTGATCATGGCCTCGACCGGCGTCACGATCACCTACGCCGAGCTCGATGCCGAAGCCAACCGCCTCGCACGCGTGTTCCGGGCCGCCGGACTCGCTCCGGGCGACCACATCGCGTTCTGCCTCGAGAACCATCCGAGGTTCCTGTCCATCGCATGGGGGGCGCATTACGCCGGGCTCTACTACACCGCGATGTCGAGCCGCCTGACCGACGACGAGATGGCCTACATCATCGAGGACTGTGGTGCGCAGGCGCTCATCGTCTCCAGCCACAAACGCGACGCCGCCGAGCATCTCACTGACTCGATCCCGGGTGTGACGTTGCGTCTCATGCTCGACGGCACCACCGACGGCTTCGAGTCGTACGAGGACGCCATCGACGCCCAGTCGCCCGAGCCGATCGACGAGAAGCGGCTCGAGGGCGTCGACATGCTCTACAGCTCGGGCACCACGGGCCGGCCCAAGGGCGTCAAGGTCAGCCAACCGACCACGGCCCTCGGTGAAGCCGCCAGCTCGGTCCAGGGGCTCGGCCAGCTGCTGTTCGGCTTCGACGAGCACATGCGCTACCTCTCGCCGGCGCCCCTCTATCACGCCGCACCGCTGCGGTTCTGCATGGCCGTGCACCGGGTCGGCGGTGCCGTGGTCGTGATGGAGCGGTTCGATCCCGCCGAGGCCCTCAGCCTGATCGAGGAGCACCGGATCACGCACAGCCAGTGGGTCCCGACGATGTTCATCAGAATGCTCAAGCTGCCGAAAGCGACCCGTGACGCTCACGATCTGTCGAGTCTGCAGGTCGCGATCCACGCGGCAGCTCCGTGCCCGAAGCAGGTCAAGAAGGAACTGATCGAGTGGTGGGGTCCGGTGGTTCACGAGTACTACGCAGGCACCGAGGGCAACGGCTTCGTCTACTGCAACAGCGACGACTGGATGAGTCACCAGGGCACCGTCGGCAAGGCGCTCGTCGGCACCGTGCACATCGTCGGCGACGACGGAGCCGACTGTCCCCCAGGCGAACCGGGGACCGTCTTCTTCGAGGGCGAGATGGCCGCGACGTTCGAGTACCACAACGATCCCGACAAGACCGCCGAGTCGCGGGACCCGAAGGGTCGTGGCTGGAGCACCCTCGGCGACGTCGGCTACCTCGACGACGACGGGTTCCTGTATCTGACCGACCGCAAGGCGTACATGATCATCTCGGGCGGCGTGAACATCTACCCGCAGGAAGCCGAGAACGCTCTCGCCATGCACCCGAAGGTGTTCGATGTGGCGGTCTTCGGCGTCCCGAACGACGACTTCGGCGAAGAGGTGAAGGCCGTCGTGCAACCGGCCGAAGGGGTGACCGGCGATCAAGACCTCGCACGCGACCTCATCGCCTTCTGCCGCGATCAACTCGCCGACGTCAAATGCCCCCGTTCGATCGACTTTCGCGCCGAGCTGCCCCGCCACCCGACCGGCAAGCTCTACAAGCGGCTCCTCAAGGACGAGTACTGGGCCGACGCCGGCCGCACGATCTGACACGTGACCAAGCCGTTTCTCGACCACCGGTCGCCCATTCCGTTCGCTCACCGGGGCGGCGCGAGCGCCGCTCCCGAGAACACGCTGGCGGCGTTCCAGTACGCCGTCGACGAGGGCTACACCTACGTCGAGACCGATGTCCACGCCACTGCCGACGGGGTCCTCATCGCATTCCACGACGACCGTCTCGATCGGGTCACCGACCGCACCGGCCTCATCGCCGAGCTGAGTTGGCGGGAGGTTCGCGAGGCGAGAGTCGACGGCTCTGAACCCATTCCACTGTTCGAAGAGCTCCTGACCACGTGGCCGGACCTGCGCGTCAACGTGGACCCGAAAGCCGACCGGTCGGTCGAGCCGCTGATCGAGGTCATCGGTCGGACCGGCGCCCTCGACCGTGTGTGCGTCGGCGCATTCAGCGATCGCCGGATCGACCGGATCCGCGACGCGCTCGGCGGCGATCTGTGCACCGGCATGGGACCGCGACAGGTCGCGAAGCTCGCGGCGGCGGCCACCGGCGTGCCCTTCCTCGGTCGATTCCGCAGCGACTGCGCGCAGGTCCCGGTGAAACAGGGACCGCTCCCCCTGGTCACCAGGAGGTTCGTCGAGACCGCGCACGATCATGGCGTGGCCGTGCACGTGTGGACGATCGACGACGCGCCGGAGATGGAACGCCTGCTCGACCTCGGTGTCGACGGCATCATGACCGACCGCCCCTCGGTGCTGCGCGAGGTCCTCGTCGCCCGGGGGCAGTGGGACTCCACGTGATCCTGCCGCTCACACCGCTCGACTTCCTGGCGAGGGCGCGACGTCTGTTCGCCGACCGGATCGGGGTGATCGACGGTGACCACCGGTTCACCTACGCCGACTTCGGAGAACGCTGCGATGCGCTCGCCCGGCTCCTGGTCGACGAGTGTGCGATCCGGCCCGGCGACGTGGTGGCGTGGCGGTGCGGGAACACCCACGAGCTGCTCGAGGCCTACTTCGGGGTGCTCCTCGCGGGGGCAGTCCTGCTGCCGGTCAACATCCGGCTCGCACCGGCCGAGATCGATTTCGTGCTCCGTGACGCAGACGCCCGGGTGGTGTTCCGCCACCCTGATCAACCCGAGATCGACGCTGCGGTGGCCACTCGTGTCCTCGATGAGACGCACCACGAGCTGATCGAGCACCACCGGCGGTCCGAGGTGTGGCCACGCCCCGAGATCGACGAGCGTTCCCCCGCCGAGATCTTCTACACGTCCGGCTCGACCGGCTCACCCAAAGGTGCCGTGCTCTCTCATCGCGCCCTGTACCTGCACGCGATCCACAACGCCCTGACCGGGTCGATCACGGGCCACGACGTGATTCTCCACATCATCCCCCTGTTCCACGTGAACGGGTGGGGTGTCCCGCACTACCTCACGGGCCTGGGTGGCCAGCACGTGATGCTGGCGAAGTTCGACCCGGCAGAGGTGCTTCGTCTCGTCGAGCAGCACCGCGT
>Ga0307379_10003088_pt1 | contig 24247 bp, 24 predicted proteins | sample UN2MG_FD_202237 | JGI IMG/M metagenome (GOLD analysis project Ga0307379, IMG submission 202237) | Soil microbial communities from Risofladan, Vaasa, Finland - UN-2 | ecosystem: Environmental > Terrestrial > Soil > Coastal area > Acid sulfate soil | place: Finland: Risofladan, Vaasa | collected...
ATTTCTACGAGTGGATATACGCAGCGACCTTTGGCATTCTCGATAGCCGCGACAACAACGGCATCAGCGTCGGCATCGGCGACGACGTTTCGAACTTCGTGAAGTTCCACGTTGATGGCAATGACACCCTGCCGGTGGGCAGCGGTGGGACGCCGTACTGCATTCGGTTCGTGAACACGGGGCTGACTAATTTTCGCACGCTGGTTGGCACCCCCGGCACGACACCGGATAACATTGGTGGCGGGCTGAACGTCACCGGCAACTCCAAGGACATCAATCTCGGGATCGACGCGGCCCGTATCGGTAGCGGATATATCATTACCGGTGGTACCGGTGCCGATGATCCCGCTGATTTCGCTGGTATCGCGACGAACGATGAGAGTACCCAAGAGGGGATATTTCAAAACACGACCGGCGGGTTCAACCAACAAGGTAAAATCCATCTTGGAACCAGCGCCGCCGAAGGGGAGCTTACAGACAGCAACAAGAACATCTTCATCCTTGATGGGTTGCATCACGCAGAAGACCACACCGAAATACTAGTCAGGCATCCTTCGTCGATCCTGACCCTGACGAACGTCAACTTTATTACTATCGCGGGCAAACAGCAGACAGTCGCGGGCAATAATCCGAACCGGGGCCGGTTCGAGATGCTGACCCCGCTGATCGATGCGCAGGACGAGACCAGTTACGACAACAGTCCGACGACAGAGGGCACGTTTGCTGGCGGCACCGGGCATGCGGCAACCGATGTGCTGGTGATGTCGGATGACAGCGAGGTTGTGGTTGACGCGGTTAGCGGCGGTGTGGTGACGGAGTTCACCGTCCAGAGCAGTGTCGCGCCAACGGCTACTATCCCCGGCGTTGAGGCGCGCAGCGCGGTAGCCGGCACGACAATCACGCAAGTCAGTAGCGACGGCGCTGGTATCGACTTCAGCCTGACCCCAGACACCGACAATATTAGACCTACCCCGACTTGCGCCCTTACCGGCGTGTCTTTCATTGGCATTGGTAAGACCGTTCTCCTTAGCGGAGGGACTTTTAGCGGCTGCCGCTGGGTCGGGTCTGATATCATCGAGGCCGGTGACGCGGACCTTACCGGGTCCACGATAGATAACTTCGACGACCAAATCATCATCGATGCGCAGGATGAAACCTTATACAACAATTCGCCAACAACCGAAGGTACGTTTGCTGGCGGCACCGGTCACGCTAATACCGATATCCTTACGATGTCTGATGGTTCTTTGATCACCGTCGATTTGGTATCCGGCGGCGTGGTAACGCAGTTTACGGTAGATAGTTCGACAGCGGTCGCCTCGATTACGGGCGTGGCCAACACGCAGCTTGTGTCGGATGGTTCGGGCATCAATTTCACGTTAACGCCGGATTTAGACAACCTCGCCGAAGTCGCGGCGCTGCAATGGCTTGAGAATACCGACCCCGATGGCTTTCTTGATGACATGACGTTTCTCAAGGGAACGAACCCGACGCACGCTATAGAATTCGGGATAACGTCACCCCTAACTATGACCGTTCGCGGTTTTACCAACACGGGGTACAACGCCAGCAACGCTGCTAAGGACAGCTTCTTTTGGGTGCGTCGCACTAGCGGAACGGTTACGATTAACGTGATCGGCGGCAGCGGCAACTTCAGTTACAAATCGGACGGTGCGACGGTCGTAATCGTCGTCGATCCGGTAACGATACGCATTGAAGGACTGACCGAAGGGTCTGCGGCGGTAATGATTGCAGCCGAAACGGTCGGCACGATCACGGCGGGGGACGTGCTCTTGTCTGGATTGGCCGATAGCACTGGTGCGATTGAAGATGCCGGTTTCGATTATGAAGGCGCGTTCGGTGCTGGTTTGGATGTCACGGTGCGAGCGCGCAATTCAGGTTTCCCGTCCGCTGCCATCGCCGACGACAATACGGTACTGACCGACGAGACGACCGAAGCCAACAGCAACGTGACGGGCGATATGACGTTGATGCCGCTGGTACCGGTGGCGACTGAGGATCGGTACATCTTCGGGCACAACGAAGAGTTCGGTCAACTCAAGCTGGATATATCTGTGGCAGGAGTGGGGACGGTTACCCCGGTAATTACGTGGCAATACTGGAATGGGGCGTGGACGAATTTATCGGGCGTTACCGATGGGACCGACAGCTTCCAGAACAGCGGCGAGAACACGGTGTCGTGGACGATCCCCGGAGACTGGGCCGACACCACAATTAACTCTCAGGGTCCGTTTAAGTTTGTGCGGGCCAGCCTGACATCAGGCAACTATACGACCACCGAGCCGGTTGGCCGCAAATGCAAACTCGATGTTGCTCGGTATATCCCCTTTGAGCCGACCTCAACGTTTGTCGTTAGCTCGACCGGACTGACCGTCGTCGCCGCTTGGGCGCGCGATAACATTTCTAGCTTCTGACGAGGTATCCATGACTACAATTCCCATCCTCAGTGGCGATTTCGAAATCCTGATGGATGACGAACGAACCACGGCTACGCCAGTTCTGGGCATGAAGACGGTGCGCCGCGCATCTGGCGCGACCGCCACCGTCTACAGCACCAACGCTCTTTATTCGGCCATCGCCGATGCGGCGGACGACTTCATCGCCATGGGTTTTGAAAACCCGATGCTGCCGGTTACGCCGAACGCCTACACGATGGAGAATATGTATTTCATCGACAGGCGCTCAACTGAATGGTTGAGTGGTGGTGCGATTGATGCTGACTGGACGATCTCGGGTACTTCCGGCATTGTTCGGAAGCCCTACACGGCTGGCACCGGTTTCGTGGATGGTGATCGTGGACGGGAGGTCACTGAAAGTGCCTCTGGTGACACCGGCACCTTGCTCGACTACGAGGTCGAGCCTGACGGCACGTTGGTTCTCTGGATCAGGCCGGAAGACGCCAGCACGATGGCTTTCGACAGCGTGACGGGCACCATTGGTGTCACAGGTGACGGCGGGACTGGCGTCTCCGGCACACTTGTGGCTGGAATGGAAGCCACCAACGGACAAAGCCTGTGGCCTTCGATCCAAGCGATTGGTGCGGTGCCAGCGGGCACGGAAGTCTATCTGGTGCAGGATCGCCAGAAGATCACTGACTGGGAAGGTAACTTCCAGTGGTGGACGACAGACAACACGGTTTCGCTGGGTATCATCGATATCCTGATCCGCGTCGTCAACGCGGGCGCTACCATCGCTGATGGTGACGTGGAGGTCTTCGGGCGACGCTATACCTCGCTCTATGACAACTTCCGACTGAACATTGTCGCGGGTGGCCGCTCGGCGCTGCCGCTGGCCTCCGCCCCGGACATCAACAACACCACCGGCTACCGCACCACCGGCACCCTTTCGACCGTTACTGGCACCTTCACGGTCGGCAACGGCATCTATCAGGGCGCGACGTGGGCGACGGCGACTGCGCGCGGCGTGATCACCGAAACCAACACCAATACCGATCTGGAATATTACCTTGTCGGTGATCTGACCGATTTGTCCTCGACCACCTCGACGCAGGAATACGACTTTGTGACGCAGGCGGACGGCGACGCCGATGCCACCACCGGCACCGTTGGTATCAACTTGACCGGACCAACCGACACAGCCGCCGGAGAAGGCGGAACCGTTACCATCACGCAAGGTGCGCAGACAGGCATCGATCATGACGGCAACGGCACCAACGAATTTTACTCCGTTACCGTCGATGCTCAGGGTCCGGGTGCCAACGGCGTGACTGCCGCCAAGGTCTATGAGCGCATCAAGTACGCCACAAGACGCGGCGCTACCGCAGCCGATCTTTTCGCCACGCCCACCAACATGACGGGCGAGCAGTATCGCGGCCTCGACGGTCAGTTCGAATACGACGCCAACACTGGCACGCTTGGTGCTGGTGAAGATTTATTCACCACTACAGGCGGCAATACTTGGACCGCCAAGCTGGGGGCGCAGCAGACTACGGCGTCGCCAACCTACATCACGGTCATGGACCAGCAGACTTCGCTCGATAGCGTGGTCAATGACAACGTGATTGAGGATGAGGCCGGCACCGAAGACGTGACTGTTCATACCGGTACGGTTGGGCTCAATACTTTTACCTCACCCAAGGCCAGCCCGTTCGGCACCTTCACCGGCACCGTGATCTTTGGCGCGCGCGGTATTGCCTATACCGGCTTCCATGACGACGATACCCAGAACTACATTCTGACCGACGACGGCGGCGCTATCCTGACGCCGCCGAACACCGTCACCTTCTCGGTCACCAACACGATTGCCGGCGATAACGTCTATGTCGCTCGCGATACCGGCACGGCTGGTGTGATCGATAAGGATCAATTCGGCGGCATCGACACTCCAGCGGCATCATATAACCGGATTGGTGATGCCCAGCTTCGGGTGGCGGGCTCCACCGACGTTCAGGTGCCGCCGGCAGGCTATGTGCGTGTGATCGTGGACCCCGGCGGGGTCGGGACGGAGGAACACACCTACGTCTACGACAGCCGCACAGTCGCCTCGAATGGCGTCTTCAATCTTCGTGTGGTTGACGATGGTGACGGCATTGCTGACGCGACCACCTCATCTGTGCTGTTGGTCAATGCGGGCGCTGCCTTCGACACTGTGCCGAAAGCTTTGCCGGGGATGCTGGTGCAGAACACCACCGCTTCTCCGAATGAGGTCTATGAGGTCGTGTCGGTCGATAACGACACCCAGCTTACAATCAAGCCGCTCTATGGCGGCACCACCTTCACTACCGGCAACACCTTCGAAATCAACACGGTGATCGGGCACAGTCAGGTTCCGGCGGATTACGATACCGGCGATGACATCCATGACCTGATCCTCGATGTTGAGGCGGACGCGACCACGATGAGCAACACCTTCGTCAAGACGTTGGCTGCCAACTTCGACGTGGTGGTCAACGTGCGTCGCGGAGAAACCGGAGGCATCATCCCCTTCACGGCAAACCCGACTGTGAACGATGCCGGCGGCTCTGCGGCGACCGTCCGCACCACTGATACGATCCACTCGTAATGGGTAGGGTTACATCGAATATCGGCATCACTGGTGTCGAGAGCATTCGCATTGGCGGGATGCTCATATCCGATCTGCCGTTGGCTGAGGCGGCGCAGGCTAAGGCGGGGATGAAGCTGGCTGAGGACACCGAGCGTTTGTCCAAGGTCCACGGCATTCTCAAGACCGCGCCCAAACAGCCCATCGCCTACTTGCAATCGCGGATCAAGGAGGCTCAGCACAACATCAAACGCATCCGTGATCTTCGGGCGCGTGAGCAGAAGACGATTGACGAGTACCGGACCCAGATTGCGCTCTGTGAGCATCGGGATAAGGAGATTGCCAAGACCGACGATCCGGCTAAGCACAAGGAGCTTTACCGGGATTTTCCGCCCTACAACGTCGATGCCATGCGGCAGCAGATTTTGCAGTGTGAGCAGGGACAGGTTCGCTGTGACGATGTGATCGATCAGGAACACAAAGCCATAGCAACGATAAGCGATGTGCTGACCCGGTGCGCGATCCGCGACCAGCAGCTAAAGGCGCTCGGAGTTCGGATTGCCCCGAAGGGCGCAACCCTAGTGGAGGCCGTTGAATGGCAAAAGCCAAAGGAAAACGTACTCTCGCTCTCTCTGTAGAGACGATGAGAAAGCTTGAGGAAATCTCGCAGGGTGATGTGGAAGCGACCATCACCGGAATGATCCAGCAGCGCTGGATGATGAAGATCGGTCGCCTCCAGACAGCCAGCCGGAGACGAGGCAAGAAGTGACGACCCGCTCTGATGTTGCGGTCAATTTCAATCTGAGCCCGCGCATCATCGAAGTCGCAGACCCGTCTGTCATTATCATTGCGCAGGACACCGTTGATACGCTGCGCGATAAGGAAGACGACTTCCGGGGCATGTCCGAGTTCAAACTGCTCAACGCCTCGGGCAAGGATGATTTGGGCGGCGGCGTGTTGGTGGGCATCACGGCGGCGCTTCAGAATGCACAGATCGCTTTTGAGAGCCGCCTGACCCCGACCTCGACCGGCACCATCACGACGCCCGACACGACGGGGATCACGCTGATCGATGGCTCGGCCACCTTCGAGAGCGATGGGGTTACTCGCGGGGCTGTGGTGATCAATTTCACCGACCAATCGATTACCGAGGTTCTGTCCATCGATGGTCAGGATCAGTTGACCTGTCGTGTGCTGCGCTCCGGCTCGGATAACCAGTTCGACAGCGCCGATGCCTACAAAGTCTGGAACGTTATCCAGTGTGACATCTCCGGCGGCAACGTGGTTGCAGTCGACACCGATGGGGTCACGCCAATCAGCCCGGTGTTCCCCACGGCGTTCACCCAGATCGTGCGAACCTCGTCCTCGTCAGCGACACTGCAAGAGCTTCAGGACATTCAGTTCAGTTCTTTCAACGGCGGCGTGACCGTTGATATCGGCAACATCACCGGGCTCGCGGTCGCCGGCACAGCTTTCCCGGCAGGCACTCGCCGGCAGCCATCGGCCAATTTTGCAGACGCCCTGACGATTGCAGCTACCAACGGGTTGTTCAGGCTCTACATCCTCGGCGACGCGACCCTCGACACGCCAGATGATTTCTCCAACTTTGAGATTATCGGAGAGAATGAAAACAAGTCCTCCTTCACGCTGAACACGGGAGCCGTTCTGACCGGTGCGGAGATTTCCAACGCTACCATCACCGGCACCCTCGACGGCGAGACGCATGTCTCCCACTGCGTTATCAACAACATCACCTTCATCAATGGGCAGATCGAACAATGTTTGCTGATTGGAACAACTACGTTAGGTGGGACAGGCGTCGCACATTTTCTGGATTGCGCCAGTGGCGTGCCGGGAGCCTCGACGCCAATCATAAACATGGGTGGGTCCGGCGTGGACTTGGCCTTGCGAAACTACAGCGGCGGCATCCAGATCGACAACTGCACCGCCGCCCAAGACACGTCAATCGACCTTAACAGCGGTCAGATAATCCTCGACAGCACCGTCACCAACGGAAATTTCGTGCTGCGGGGTGTCGGCAAGCTGACCGATAACTCGACCGGCACCACGATCACCAATGAACTGATCTCTGGTATCGCCACCGATATTGTTGAGGGCGCGCTGACGGTGCAGGACGCGCTGCGGATCATCATGGCTTCTGCTGCCGGAAAGCTTTCTGGCGCGGAGACCCTGACAGTGAGTATCAGAGACACCACCGACACGACGGATCGGATCGTTGCGACGGTAGATGCGAACGGCAACCGTACAGCGGTCACGCTTGACGCCTCCTAATGTTTCCGCCGCGCTACTTCCCAGCCAGATACTTCGCGCCGCGTTATTGGGAACCTGCCGACGGAGCGCCGCCTGCGGTTCGGCTCTCAGCCATCACGAGGGGTGCCGGGCTGCGGGCTCGGACGGGTCTCAGTGATGGACGCTCAAACATTGGCGACCAAGACATCTCTGAGCCCTTTGAGGATGTGTGATGACGGAAACTCCGGTGGTGGTTATCGAAGAGCCCAAAGGCACGCCCGAGCAGCCTAATTTTCGTGGACGCAGCGTCCTGATTGCGATCCCGACCTACGACGGCAAGGTTCAGGTTGAGACCATGGGCTGCGTGCTTCAGGCAGCAGACATGATCAGGGGGTTTGGCGGGCAATGCGGCATCACCTACGTCAAAGGCTACCCGCACATTGCCAAGGCGCGGAATGCGTTGGCCAAGCATTTTTGCGCATCTCTGGCGACTGATCTGTTGTTTTTGGATGCCGACATCGAGTTCAGCCCGTCCGCGCTGCCGTTTTGCATGGCGCAGGACAAGGACATCATCGGTGTTGCCTGCCGGGTCAGGGATGACAAGGTGAGATACAAAGTTCACCTCAGAGAGCGCGATGGGGTCTACGAGGCCGAGGGCTCTCTGCTCAAGGCCGATCGTATGGGAACCGGCTTCATGCTGATCAAGCGGCAGGTCATGGAGACGCTTCGCAAGAGTGTTCCGACGTACCGGCAGGACGGTCAGGACTATCCGCTGCTCTTTCATATGCCGGTGACTGAAGAGGGCTATGTCGGTGAGGACTATTACTTCTGCGATCTCGCGCGGGAAGCCGGGTTTGAGCTTTTCCTGAGCCCGCAGCCAGTCATGACGCATTACGGGGCCAAAGCTTACAGCGGCTCTTTTGCCGACGACATACTCACCAAGGAAGAGGCTGCCTGATGGCGACAAGCGGCACGACTGATTTCGATCTGGATATGACGGAAGTCATCGAGGAAGCTTTCGAGCGCGCGGGTTTGGAAGCCCGCACAGGCTACCACTTCCGCACAGCACGCCGATCGCTCGATCTGATGATGATCGACTGGGCCAACCGTGGTCTCAACTTGTGGCAGATCGACGAGCAGAGCCAAGCGCTGACCGCTTCCACGGCTCAGTACGCCCTCGCCGACGGTACCGTGGATGTCATCGAGCACATGATCAGGACCGGATCAGGTAGCTCGCAGGCCGACTACAATCTTAACCGGATCTCAGTCTCGCGCTGGGCCAACCTCACCAACAAGAATACCGAAGGCAGGCCGACAGAGGTCTGGTTCGACAAGCAAACCGGCGAGACGATCGAGGCTAACCTGTGGCCCATCCCTGACGCGAGCACCTACACGCTGGTTTACTGGCGGCTCCGGCGGATCGAGGACACGGGCACGGACGGCGCTAACACCATGGACATCCGGCACCACTTCCTGCCGGCGCTGGTTTCCGGGCTGGCCTACAACATCGCCATGAAGACCACGGGCGTCGAGATACGGGTGCCGCACTTAAAAGCTCAGTATGAAGAAGATTTCGATCTCGCATCACAGCGGGACCGGGAGACCGCCTCATTGCGCTTGGTGCCACGGATTGCTCACGTTTAGACATGGCGAAGTATGGAAGCTTTGATCAAGAACGCATGGCTGCAACTGGGCGCGGTGGGGATCGTTGCGATATCCGGATGGGTCGTCTCCATGATGTGGAGAAAGGACATGGCTGCTCTGCTGAAAGATGTGAAAGCGGAGAGGGAAGCCATGAGACTGGAGCGGGAAGAGTGGCGAAGGGACAGCGAGCAGCGCGCAAAAGCTTTCCAAACGGTCGTCAGCGAGAACACCAAGACGCTGGCGATCCTTGCGGAGCGAGTGAAATTTCCGCGATTGTGAAGGCGAACTGCAAGGCTGCCAGAGCTTTCAGGGCTGCGTTGATGAAGAGGTACCCCAAAGCCAATCTAAAAGCGGCACACAGATGAGTAATGTCCGCTACGCCTCTGGAAAGCATGCCTTTGGGTTTTGTGATCGTTGTGGCTTTCGATATCCGTATCTCGAACTCCAAGACCAAATCATCAACGAGAATGTTTCGGGGCTCAAGGTCTGCGATGACTGCCTCGATATCGACCACGAGCAGCTTCGTCTCGGCGAGACCCCGATCCTCGATCCGCAAAGCCTCGAAGATCCCCGTCCTGACATAGCGCAGGCTGCCAGCCGATCCTTCTTCGGCTGGAAGCCGGTGGGCCATCCTCTGACCAACATCGCCAGAACGGCTCTCGGCACCGTCACCATCGTTATCACCTGAGGAGATCGATATGAAAAAGTCCGGCCCCATGAAGAACAAGCATGGGGGCAAGAAGGCTGCCCCGATGAAGAAATATTCCGATGGTGGCGTCGTCAAGAAGACGGTCGCCGCGCGTGGCGGCGGATCTGCCACCTCGGGGAAGAGCCACACGGTGTATGGCGACAAGTAGATGGCGCTCACCTTCACGACCCTGAAGTCAGCGATCCAAGACTATCTGGAGAACCCCGAGGCTACCTTCGTGGCTGATCTCTCGATCATCATTACGCAGGCCGAGGACCGCATTCTCCACTCCGTGGAGCTTCCCAACTTCCGTAAGCACTCCGCCGGCACCATGACCTCGGGCAATCGCTTCCTCTCGATGCCGCCTGATTTCATTCGTGTGCGATCGATCAACTACACGAGTGGCGGCGAGTTCATCCTGATGGTGCAGAAGGAATTGAGCTTCATCGAGGAGGCGTATCGGGATGCCACGGCGACAGGATTGCCGAAATACTACGCTTACTGGGATGACGATACGGTGCTGATCGGGCCGACACCGAATGCCAATCTGGTGACCGATTTGCATTATTTTTTCCGTCCGACCTCGATCACGACCTCGGGCGATGGCACCAGTTGGCTCGGCAATAACTTCGAGAGCGTGCTGCTCTACGGCAGCCTTGTGGAAGCCTACACCTTCATGAAGGGCGAGGAAGACTTGCTGGCGCTCTACACGGGGCGCTACGAGCAGGCACTCGATCTGCTGCGTGAGTTCGCGGCGCGCAAAAGCACTTCCGATATCTTCCGAAACGGTGAAACGAGGCTAAGAGCATGATTGGCGTAAGCGGTGGCACGGCGTTAGGCAAAGCGACGGTGGTGACGACAGACTTCGATAACCACTCCCCAGACAAGTGGGCGTCCTTGGCTGTCAATAAGATCATCTCGATCTCGGTGACCACTCCCGACGCCCTGAAATATCAGGCGACCCAGTACAAAGCACAAATCCAAAACATCATTGCAAACACAGTTGCTTCAGCGCTGATTGCTGAACGGCAAACGATAGCGTTCAAGCTGGCTGCGATCGGCATGACCGAAGCCGCAGAACTTCTCCGAAAGGATTTAGTGTAATCAAGCGGTGCCCGAAATGTGGGGAAACAAAACCGCATGTAGATCACATCGTTCCGCTTCAGGGTCGAACGGTTACCGGCCTGCATGTTCCATGGAACCTCCGAGTGGTGACAGCCGAAGAGAACCTTCGCAAACACAACCACTTGTTGAGTAATCTGGAGTAAATACAATCGCCATAACCCAAGCGTTATGCACCAGCTTCAAGCAGGAAATTCTTGTCGCTGAGCATGACTTCACGGCTTCGACAGGCCACACCTTCAATTTGGCGCTTTACCTGTCCACAGCCACGATGGACGCCACCACGACGGCTTACTCGGCAAGCGACGAGACCTCCGGCACCGGCTACACCGCGACCGGCGAAATCCTCACCAGCGTCACCCCGGTCACTTCTGGCGTTACGGCTCTTTGTGACTTCGATGACAGAAGCTGGACGACGGCCTCATTCACCGCGCGCGGCGCGCTGCTCTACAACGACACGCACGCCACCAACGCGGCGGTCTGCGTGCTTGATTTCGGCAGCGACAAGACGGTCTCGACCGGCACCTTCACGGTGCAGTTCCCGGCTGCTGATGCGAGCAACGCCATTATCAGGATCGCATAGCCATGCCGCTTGTTGAGTTCACCAAACTACGCCGCTCGCGCCCTCGTTTAGAAGCAGACACTGGGTTACCGCACCGTTGTGGTTTTCGTTATGTCGTGGATACCGATCAGGTTTTAGTCGATGGCACAGCCCCCGTGACTGAGTGGGAAATGTTTCAGATCAATATGGGCGACCATGAATGGACTGAGAATATCGAGAATGTTGGTGAGCGAACCATCCGGGGCGACGGTACAATCAACCTGCCGACTGTCGGCGTCCGCGCAACTCAGAAGCGCGACCGTACCGGCGACGTAACTAACCCAGACAAATACGGTTTAGTGCCACGCCGCGTACCTGAGCAAATGGTTCGCCACGACCGCAAGATGCCGCTGGATATGGACCGTCAGGCACTGGCAGATCGAGGCATCATACTGCCGCCCAAAAGGGCTCAGCCATGACCGATTATGTCGCCCCAACGTCAGGCGGCGAGGGCGGCTGGAGCGGGGCGAGCGGCACCGCAGGAACGCCCAACTTCGCAGCCGCCAGTGAGCAGGCGATTGTCGTTTGGCCCGGCTATAACTTCAACAGCGACACGATCACGATCACACTAGAGACCAATGCCCCAGACGATCAGGTCGAGGTCAGTGCGGGCGGGGCTGATGACGATACCTGTATCATTCTATCGTGGGTAAGCGCGACAACGGGATCGGCTATTGATTTGGAATGGTCCGGCATGGATGCCGGCGACAGCGGCGTTTGGTTTGCCTTCGGCGTGGAGAACTCAGATACAACTGAGATGGCTGCAACCGGCTTTTCCGCGACTGATACCGGCGTAAACGAAAACACCTTCACCGGCAGCGTGGCCACCGACACCGACGACTTGGTGATCACAGGGTCGTTGGCTTTCCGCGACGGCATCGGCACAGGCGATCTTTACACGCCGGGCAGCGGCGAAACCGAGATCGCGGAGCGTTACGATAGCACCAACGATCAATCGGGATATGCCGGCTACGAGAAAGCCACCGGCACGCCGACAGCTTGCACCGCTGACGCAGCAGACGCTCAGCACGACACAGATGTCTTCATTGCAGCAGTGATCCCTACTGCCGCAGCCGGCGGTCTTTCCATCCCTGTGGCCATGAACTCTTATCGACAACTTCACCAAGGCTAACAGATGTTCTTGAGGCAAAGCACATCGCAGGTAATCCTCTTTGGACCCTGCCTCGACATCACCAATGGTGTGACCGAAGAGGTCTCGTTGACGCTTGCCCAAGCCGATATGCGGCTTTCCAAGGATGGCGGTGCTTTCGCCCAGAAGGGCACTGCGGGCAACGCTACCCATGACAGCGACGGCTGGTACTCCACCACGCTCAGCACCACCGACACAAATACAGTGGGTGAGTTGATCCTCAATGTGCATCAACCAGCCAATATGCTGCCGGTGTGGAAGCGCTACTGGGTGATCGAAGAAGCAATCTACGACGCGCTTTTTGGCGCTTCTGGGGCTGGCTTCGATGCCAGCGGTCGGGTGGATGTTGGTTTGTGGCTTGGTACAGCCGCTGCGACGCCAACGGTGGCGGGTGTTCCTGAAGTTGATGTCACCCATCAGGGCGGCGGCGCGATCCCGGCCCCAGCCGTGACGGGTGTGCCGGATGTAAACATGACACACCATGTCGATGTCGCGGCTTCAGTGTCCACGAACAACCTCGATGTCAATGTTGAGACCATGGACGCTGCCGTGATCACCGCAACGGTCATTGCCACCGACGCCATCGGGTCTGACGAGCTTGCCACGACCGCCGTGGACGAGATCGCAGATGGGGTCTGGAACGAAGATGCCACCGCTCATCAGACCACCGGCACCTTCGGTCAGGCTATAGGCGACCCGGTAGCGAACACCGAGACCATCTATGACGCTGTGGTGACCGATGCGACGGGCATCAATGTGGCGACCGATGTGGCAGGCGTCCTCGATGACACCGGCACCTCCGGCGTGATTGTCGGCACCAACAATGACAAGACCGGCTACACGCTGACAGCGGACTTCCGGGTCAAGAAAAACACGGCGCTCGCCAACTTCATGTTCCTGATGGTCAGCGACACAGATCACGTCACGCCGGCCACCGGGCTTACCGTGGTTGAGGAACGCTCCATCGATGGCGCTGCCTTCGGGGCTTGCGCCAACGCCTTCAGCGAACTTTCCGATGGCGTCTACGTGCTTGATCTTGCTGCCGCCGATTTGAACGGCGACGTGATCATGTTCAAGTTCACCGCAACAGGTGCTGACGCGACCTACGTGACCATCGTTACTCAAACCGAGTAACCCGATGATTATCCACTGGCAAAACCGGCTCAGCACAGGTGAGGCGTGGCCGGTTTACCGGTTCAGGCCCAATGCCGCCGCGTTTACCGGAGATCAGGTTGTCGCGGTTACCGGGGTTGCCGGCACCACCACGCTCGGCACGGTGACTATTCTCACGTCCTTCGGCGAAGTTACTGGTGTCTTCGCAACGGGCTATGTCGGGCAGGTTCTTGTTTGGGGAGACACCATAGACGATCAGACACCGGGTTGGTCAGAGATCGATAGCAGCGAGACTGATGACTGGTCTGAAATTGACGACAGTGAAACCGACGACTGGGTGGAGATCGTGACCTAATGGCTTCTACATTTTCAACACGGCTACGGTTCGAACTCATTGGCTCGGGCGAGCAGGATGGGACGTGGGGCGACACCGCCAACGTCAACCTCGGCACCCTCGTCGAGGAGGCGATCGCTGGTGTGGCTTCGGTCACCCATGACGACACAGCGACCTACAGCCTGACTTCATCGAACGGCGTCACCGACGAAGCACGCCAGATGATCTTGGTGGTCGGTGGATCGCTCTCCCAAGTACGCATTCTTGAATGTCCGGCGCAGGAAAAGCTTTACGTCGTCCACAACAACACGGCTGGCGGCTTTGCCCTCACTTTCCAGCCAGCCGGAGGCACTGGCGTTTCTGTGCCAAACGGCACCACGACCGTCGTCTATTGTGACGGAACGGATATTGTTAGCGGGGTTTCGCACCTCGCTGATTTGACGCTTAGCTCAGCACTCACGGTAGGCAGTGGCGGCACCGGAGCCGCGACGCTCACCGATGGGGGCGTTCTGCTGGGGTCCGGTACAGGCGCTGTCACAGCGCTCGCTCAGATGGGGGACGGCGAAGTTCTCGTGGGAACCGGCGCTGGCGATCCGGTGGCTGAAAGCGGAGCCACGTTGCGCACCAGCCTTGGTTTGGCGCTCGATACCGACGTGGATGCCTTCACCGCCACGATTGGTCAGGCAGAAGCTGAAGCTGGCACAGCGACCACACGCCGCACGTTCACAGCGCAGCGAGTGGCGCAGGCTATCGCCGCGCTTGGTCAGGCGTTCCCCAGCGGGACCATAATGTTGTTTAACCAAACCTCGGCACCGACCGGCTGGACGAAGCTGTCTGTGGACAATGACAAAGCCCTGCGGTTGACCACCGGTACAGTGGGGACCGGCGGCGCGACGGCTTTCACCAGTGTCCTTGGCTCTGGCAAAACGACCGGCGGGTATACGTTGCTGGAAGCCGACATCCCAGACCACACTCACTTGATCCTGAAGACTGGTGACGGCAATAGCACAGGGATCAGTTCTTCGGCTCATACCGGCGCGGTAACGGAAACCGCGGGGCCGTTTGGCGGAGCAAACTACGTGATTACGCAAATCACCGGCCCTGCCGATGCTGGCGTAACAAGCGGAACGGGCGGCGACGGCAGCCACTCACATACCCTATCGCTAGACCTACAGTACGTTGATGTAATTCTTGCGAGCAAAGACTGATGACCAAGAAATGCCCACGGCTGAAAAAACCCTGCATTGAACATGACTGCATGTTTTGGATGCAGATGCTGGGTAAGCATCCGCAAACGGGAGCGGGCGTGCCTGAATGGGATTGCGCTGATCGTTGGCGTGTCATTCTTTTGATTGAGGGGTCTCAAGAAACCAGACAGGCGGCTGCGGCTATTGAGAGCTTTCGCAACGAGATGGTCGGCTTCAATGTCCTCAATCTTGAGCAACTTGAAAAGAACAAACAGGCCGAACAGAACGCATTGAATGATGGAACTGCCTGATGCCGTTGCAGAAGTTCATCTTTACTCCCGGCATTAATCGCGAGGGCACGAACTACAGCAACGAAACAGGCTGGTATGATTGCAGCCTGATACGCTTTCGGGGAGGGCTCCCCGAGAAGATGGGCGGCTGGCAGCGCCTGAGTGCCATTGATATGTTTATCGGGGCTGCTCGCTCGCTGACTGCTTGGGTTGCGCTCGATGGTACCAATTTTTCGGCCTTCGGCACCTACATCAAATACTATATCGAAAGGGGCGGTGCCTATAACGACATCACCCCTGTCCGCGAGACCCAAGCCCTCGGCACCGATCCGCTCGACACGGTGATTTCGACTGCGGTCATCACGGTCAACGATACCGCTCATGGTGCGGCTGACGGCGCTTACGTCACGATCTCAGGTGCCACCACGACCAACGGCATCCCTGACACCGAGATCAACGCCGAGCATGTGATCACGCTGGTTGATGACGACAGCTATACGATCACGGTGACCACCACAGCATCCTCATCGGGTTCCGGGGGCGGATCTTCGATATCCGTGGATTATCAGCTTAATCCGGGCCTCAACACGACCCTCCGGGGCTCGGGCTGGGGTGCCGGGGCGTGGAGCCGGGGGACATGGGGCTCGGGCGCGGATGTCTCGATCGAGGGCGCGAAGCTTCGGCTGTGGTCTCAGGACAATTTTGGCGAAGACCTCTTCTTCAATCCACGCGGCGGCGATCTTTATTACTGGGACAAAAGCCTTGGCTTGAGTTCCAGAGCGGTGACTTTTGCAAGTCAGGGCAGCGCTGTCGATGCGCCTACTTTCGCCTTGCAAGTGATGCTTTCAGATGAAGACCGCCACATCATCGCTTTTGGCACCAACGAGGTTGGCGGTTCGACCCTCGATCCGCTTCTGATCCGCTGGTCCAACACGGAACTGGCGTTTGATTGGGAAGCAACCACTGAGAACACGGCTGGTGATCTGCGTCTCGGCTCAGGCTCAACTTTTGTCCAAGCGGTGAAGGCACGCCAAGAAATCATCATCTGGACTGACAAGAGCCTGCATACGATGCGGTTCACCGGGACACCTTTCACCTTCGGCATCCAGACGATCAGTCGCAGTGTCACCATTATGTCGCCTAACGCCGCAGTGGCAGTTGATGACCGGGCCTACTGGATGGGTCTCCGAGGCTTCTATCGCTACACCGGCCACGTCGAGCCGCTGCCCTGTTCGGTCGAAGACTATGTTTTTTCTGATTTCAATTACGAGCAGCAGGACAAGGTAAACGCCGGGATCAATTCGATCTTCAGCGAGGCGATCTGGTTCTATTGTTCTTCGACTGCGACCGAACCTGATCGATACGTGATCCTCAATTCCAAGGAAAATATCTGGTACTTCGGTAACCTCTCACGGACCTGCTGGGTTGACGCGGATGTGAGGCTGAAGCCCATCGCTGCGGTCTACGATGCCGGCACCAATATGGGTAACCTGATCAATCACGAAACCGGCACCAACGACGCCGAGACCGGCACCCCGGTAGCAATGGACGCCTATATCGAAAGCTCCATTTTCGACATGGCGGATGGCCAGCGGTTCATGTTCATCTGGCGGCACATCCCCGATGTTGTTTTCGATGGCACCGACTTCGCTCAGAATGCCAGCCCAAGCGTCAACTACACCTTCAATGTTCGCAATGAGCCCGGCTCCTCCACGGTGGTTGGGGAGACCGCGAACGTCGAGCGCGATGTTTCTGGATCGATCACCAATGTGGTCAATCCGCACACCAAACAAAGTTTCATCCGTAAGCGTGGCCGGCATATGTCGGTGCGGATCTATAGCGACGAAAAGGATATCCAGTGGCGGGTTGGACCGTTGCGCCCTGATATGCGACCCGATGGCAGACGCTGATGTCTCACAGATTTGAAATCCAAGGCCGGCGTGATCTACCGCTGGTTCTGGCTGAGACGCCGCGTGAATACGACCAACACTTCATGGCAGAGATTGTTCACTTCCTGCAAATCTGGGCGCAGGGCGTGCGAAACCCCGGCCCTCTTCGCGCCACGTATCTTTTCTGCGACGACAAGTTTCCACGCAATGGCAACCATCTTGAGGCAGGCGCTGTCTTTATCGACGGCGATGTCCTCAAGGTTGTTATGCCAAATCAGGGCTACGCCCCAAGCTTTGCTCTCACGATGAGCTTGGGCGATGTCACCGTCGTCACCTCTTAGGAGCCGCTAATGGCTGCCGACCTCAAGAAATCAGCGAAAGCACTAGCCTCAAAAGGCCGACACGGCGATGACATTTTGGTTCATATGTCGCCGGCTGAACTTCAGGGGCTTGGCTCACTGCTGGGGATAAAGCACACAATCAATCCCGAAACAGGGCTGCCTGAGGCTTTCGCTTGGATGCCGATCATCATTGGCGCTCTTGCCGGCGCGGCACTTGGCGGCGCTTCTACCGGTACTGCACAAGGCGCACTTACTGGCGCTGCGTTGGGCGGTTTGGGCGGCTGGGCGTTGGCTCCAGCCGCCGCTGGCGCTGGCGGCTTGGGTGCAGCCGGTGCGGCCAGCACGGTAGGCGCTGGCGCAGCCGGTGGGATAGGGACGGCTGGATCGACACTGGGGGCGAGCGCTCTTGGTGGCTACGGCGCTCTTGAGCTTGGGGCTGCCGGTGCCGGCGCTCTTGGTGGCGGTGCCGCTCTTGGCGGTGGTGCAGCCGCAGCGCCGTATCTGGGCACGTCTGCCTTGACCGGGGCTGAAGCAGGCGCGCTTGGCGGTGCTGCTGGCGGTGGTGGTGGGATCAGCGGGGGGCTCGGTGGTCTGCTCAACTCCCCGATGGGCCAAATGGGGGCTATCACGGCGCTTAGCTCCTTGGGCAACCTTGGCGGAAACCAGTACGGCATACCTGACGACGCGCTCAACTACGAGACGCCTGAGCTTGCCGGCCCTCAAGAGCCGCGTGAGCGCAGGCCACTTCCAGCCAGCTACGCTGCCGGGTTCGATCCCGAGGAGGAGGTCTTCCAAGCCCAAGACGGCGGTCTCGTCAACGTGCCCAAAGCAGGCCCGATCGAAGCATTCAATGCGCCTGTGTATCAGGGGCAGCCGGACAGTCAGCAAGGCGGCAATGCGTGGCCGTTCATGGCGCGTGATGTGACACCACCGCCTGTGGAGGCTCCCCCACCGGTCGAGACCCCTCCGCCTGTTAGTGCGCCTGCGGTTGGCTGGTCCGACCCGTCCATTGGAGCGACGCACGTCTGGTACGACAATGATGGCAACCCGCAATACGCATATGGCAAAACGGCGTTTGGCGGGATGGGTGGCGACGCCTCTGGTGGGCTTGGCGCTCTCGGCGGCACAGGCTGGGGCGCGATTGGAGGTGGATACAACGGTCTAGCCGACGGTGGACAGGTCAGGGGATATGCTGGTGGCGGCGGTATCGACATGCTGACTTCCCCCTTCCGCTTCGATCGGCTCTTCAGCGGCGAGAGTGTGGGCATGTTTGGCCTGCCTGCCTTCATGGACCCTGAAGCGGCCATGGGTGGCGGCTTCGCTAGGATGATGGGCTATGGACCCGAAGCGAGAGAACAGAAGGCAAGCGACAAAGCAGCTTCTGAAAAGGCATGGGAGAAGTTCAACGAGTTCAAGTATGCCAATGGCGGCATCGTGGGCTATCAGGAGGGCGGACCGGTCATGCATCCCCAGCCCACACCTCAGGGACCGAACATGGATGCGATGGCGTTGCGCGAGGAGACCAAGATGGCGATCCTCGGTCAGCATCCCCAAGCTCAGCAAGTGGTGGCGTTGTTCATCGAAACCTTCGGTCAAGAGGCTTTTCAGGCGCTTCAGCAGGAAGTGATGCAGGAACAAGCCCAGCAAAGCCCCATGAGCGGCCCCTCAGGTGGCCCGCAGGGCGGGCAAAGTCAGTTGACCAGTGGTCCCGGGGGCGGTCTCGCAGACGCGATCCCGGCCACCATAGAGGGGCAGCAGCCAGCCCGCCTCAGCGACGGCGAGTACGTGGTGCCGGCGGATGTGGTGTCGGGGCTTGGCGACGGCTCTACCGCAGAAGGTGAACGTAAGCTCTCGGACTTGGTGGCTCAAACCCGTCAATCACGCACCGGCACCAAAACCCAACCGGGGCCGGTGAGGGCTGACATCATTCCGCGATGAGCAACCTCATAGTGACGATGGTGCCGACCCAGTTCATCTGGAATGTCTGGAGCGAGGTCGAGCCAATCCTAGAGACAGCGGTCGAAAACAGTTTTGGGCGCTACGAAACGAACGATATCTATCGAGAAATCCTAGAGCAAATCCAGCAACTCTGGATCGTTCAGGACAAAAACCTCGATAAGATCATCGCCACGATCACCACGACGATTACCCAGTATCCCCGGAAGAAGTATCTCTCGGGGATTTTTGCTGCCGGTGAGCGGGCTGATGAGTGGATCGAGGAGATGATGCGGATACTCGACATCTTCGGGAAAGAGAACTCGTGTGACGGGTTTGAGATCATTGGCCGCGCGGGCTGGGAGAGAAAACTGAAACATCTGGGTATGACCAAGCTCTTCACGACTTTACAAAAGGATTACTGATGGGCAAATCATCTGGAGGCGGGCAGTCCCAACAGCCTGTCCAGTCCACAGTCACCCAGTCGAACCTTCCCGAATACGCGCGCCCCTATTTCGAAGATCTCATGAGCCGGGGGCAGACGGAAAGCCAGCGCCCTTACGAGCCCTATGGAGGCGCGCGTCTTCAGACGTTTGCGCCGCGCGAGCAGGCTGCTTTCGGGATGGTCGAGGACTTGGCCCAGCAGGGGACGCCGCAGGCGCTCCAGTTGGCTGGCCAGACAGCAGGCAACGTGGCCGGCTATCAGCCCGGGTTCACTCCGTCCCAGTTCCAAGGCGGCATCTTCGATAATCAGGCGGCTTCCCAGTATATGTCGCCTTACCTCGATCAGGTGCTCAACCGTCAGCAGGATCGCACCATGCAGCGCTTCAATGAGGCGCAGGGCGGGCGCGATGCCCGCGCCGTGCAGGCTGGAGCCTTTGGCGGATCACGAGCCGGTATCGTGGATGAGGTCGCCCGGCGTGAGATGCAGATGCAACTTGGCGACAACGAAGCTCGGGCAATGGATGCGGCCTACACTCAGGCGCAGCAGGGCTTCCAGTCGGATGCGGCGCGCTCGTTGCAAGCGCAGCAGTATGGTGAGCAGTCACAGCAGTACGGAGCCGGGCTGCAACAGGGCGCTCAGGGGCTCAATCTGCAGGCCGCAGGACAGCTTCAGGGCATCGCCGGTGCCGGCGACCAGATTGCGCTGCAGCGGGCTCAGGCGCTCGGCATTGCCGGCGGTCAGGAACGCGGGCTTGCTCAGCAGGGTCTCGATATCGGTTATCAGGATTTCGTCAATCAGCGCGACTTCCCGAGGCAGAACCTGCAGTTCCAGTCTTCACTGTTGCGCGGGGTGCCGGTCAGTGCTCAGTCGGAAGTCACGCAATATCAGGCACCGCCCAATCCGGGCACCCAGCTTGCCGGGCTGGGGATCACGGCACTCGGTGCCTACAATGCCTTTGGAAGGCCGACATCATGAACCTGATCGAGGTCCAGAATGCTCTGAAGGGGCTGCCTGATCAAAATCTCCAGCAGGAGATGCAGCAGCCGCAAGGGAACTACCCGCCCTTCCTCGTGTTGACTGAAATCAATCGCCGTAAAACGATGCGTTCGGAGCATCAGGCAAGGATGGCTGGACAGGCTCAGCCTCCGTTGTCCGAAACCCTTCCGGCGGCAATGGCCCCTTCGCTGCCACCGGGGGGCGCTGCCGGGCAGGGGGGCGGGGGTAACGGGATGCTGCCCACGAAGGTGGGCGGGGCACCCGGCCCGGATTACGCGAACCCACCGACCGCTAATCCGAGGAACATCTCCGCTCCCCGCGCCTATGCCAGTGGCGGGATCGTGGGGTTTGCTGGCGGAGGGGGCACCGGAGTGGGCGTGCCGAGAGGGTTCATGAGGAACCAGTACGGACAAGTGGTTCCTGCACCGCCTGACCTTAGACGACCGATAAGGTTTGCGGCTCCTCAGGGGGCTCGAAACGACTACCAGCTTGGTCCGGCACCTCTGTCTGATGAAGATGTTCGCGCTCTTCGTGAGACCGTTCCCTACGAAGCGCCGGACTACACGGGCGTGGGGTTTGGCCACAATGAAGAGGCGTTGCCGGGGGTGTGGCGAGGCACGATGGGCACCGGGACTACAGTTCGTCCTCCGACCTCTCCTCGCGGCTCCATGACGCCTATACCTGCTCAGTCCAATCGCTATCAGAGCAAGTTTCCGTACACGGTGCGTGATCCTCTAGATCGGATGCCGGGTATTGATGCGAGCCAAGCTTATGTGCGAGAAGGCAGGAGTGCAGCCGGCCCAACCGGCGCAGGGTCTCAGATGCCTCCAGCCGCCACTCCTCGCGATCAATTTGCACATGTCGTCCCATGGGCCCGTCAGAAAGCCAGCAAGGATTACGAAAAAGGCATAGCGGCGCTGAGAAAGAACAAGAAGCCGGAGCGATCTGCGGGGTGGATGAGCCCGGAAGCGGCGAAGCGCAAACTTGCCACCCTCAAGGCTTTTCACAAAAGGCATGGCGGCACTCCGCCTCCGGGTGTGATGGCACGTTTGGAGGCTTTTGCGGCTGGAAGAAAGCTGACCGATCCCACACCGCATGACAAAAGCGTTGCCGCTTTGGAAGGCGCTGAACGTGCCCGTATCGAGCAGGCGGTTCGAAATGTTGAGGGGCCAATGCGGAAGGAGTTTCTCGCCAAGACTGAGGCGGAAATGATGGCGGGGCTGAACCCCAACGAGAAAGCGTTATTGGGCCAAAACATCTTTGGTGGTCCGCTACAAAAGCCAGAGACTGCGGGTGAGAGGGCACGCAAAATTGCTGTTTCAGCCGCCGCCAAGAAGAGAAACGTCAGCACCTCCGGCGGGATCACTGGTGGTGGTGGTGGTGGCGGTGGTGGTTTTCTGGAGAAATACGACGCACTCAATAAGGTGACCGCCGGAGAAAAGGATCTCCTCGCGCCGATCCAAGCCAAGATTGAGGCGATGGAAGCGCGTGCGCGCGAGCGCAAAGGCACCGCTGGTGGCATGGCGATGATGCGCGCCGGTCTCGGCATGATGGCGTCCCGCTCGCCCTTCCCATTCGTTGGTATCGGTGAGGGTGGTGAGAAGGGGCTGCAACAGTATCAGGAGAGTATGAAGGATATCCGGGGCGACGAGATGACAGCGCTCAAGCTGCACTCAGCAGTCGCCTCAGCCCGGATGGCTGAGCGTCAAGGGAACAAGGGCTTGGCGATGCAATGGCATAAGGTTGCTGAAGGGCTCAGGGGGCAAGTGATCCGCGCCAATGCCGCTCGCTCGGGGGGCGGTGGTTTCTTGCAGAAGCTGGCCCTGAAAATGATGACCGACCCTGAAGCCTATAAGGTGGATAGCATAGCTAAAGCCAAAGTCTATTTAGCAAAGAATGGGCATAAACCATCTGATGCTAATGCTAGGGTCATAATTGAGGCCGCGAAAGCCCACAGCTTTAGGCTCGCAGCCGGCCACGCTCAAAAACTTGGACTTTTATCTCCAAACTAATTTGCCCCCGCGTCGAATAGGCCGGGACCAATAAAGACATCAATCACCGGAGCCTCGATGGCAAAAGTAAACTTGCCCGGACTTGGCGAGCTTGATCTCCCAGATGTCGCGGGCGAAAACGAACAGCGGCAACAGCCGCCTTCCCTAACCACTCCCCCTGAAAAATCAGACGACAACACCAATGCCCTTGGGCACGTAGGAGAGCTTTTTCAACGCATTCCCGGAGGCGTCGCCTCCACGTTCCTTAGCATGGGCGAAGGTATCCTCGGCCTCACCGATGTTTTCAATCGACGTGTGCTGGGAGACACCCCGGAGGAAGCGGCAGGCTCAACCACAAATGAGTGGATAGAAGAGCTTCGACAGGCGCGCAATCACGTCAATACCAAGGGCTGGTTCTCTCCCACCAAGGGATATGAGAACAGCACAATGGGCGCGCTGGGGCATGGGCTGGGGTCTCTTGCAGGCATCGTTGGGACTGGTGGCACAGGAGCCGCATTCAGGGGTGCTGGTCTTGCAGGTAAGTTTTTCGCCAGCACACGGCTCTCGGGTGTTGTGGGTATAGGCGCTAGTGAGCAAGCAGACCGGCAGCGTGACGCTGAGGCCCGGGGGATTGTGATCCCTCAGAATAAGAAAGATCTCAGCACCTTGCTCGCCGGCTTCGTTGTGGGCCCGACCGAACTTATGACCTTCTCAAAGCTTTTGGCTCCGCTCATAGGCAAGACCGAGGTCCACAAGAACTTCTTCCTCCACGCGCTCGGTTCCCTTAGACGCGCTCTCGTCACTGCCGGCACCGAAGGCGTGCAGGAGGCGGGGGCCGCAATTCTGCAGGACGGCATTGCCAAGGGGCTCTACGACCCGAGCATCGATATCTTCAAAGACAAATGGAACGAGTTTGGCTTGGGTGCCGGGGTGGGTGGTATCGCTCATCTGGGTATCGAAGCGATCGCCGGCAGGAAACTGCGTCGTGCCATGCGGAAGGGGAACGCGGAGGCCAAAGCGAAGGTTCCAGAACTCCGCGAAGCGTATGAAGAGACGCTTCGTGAAGCTCGGGATTACACCCACATTCCTCCGGGGGCGACGATCCCCCTGAAGGATGACGAAGGCAAGATGATCTTCAAGGACGCGGCTGAGTGGGCCGGCACAGTAGCTGATGTTGCTGGCTATGATCTCCCGCTTGGACCCTATCGCGCTATCCAAGCCGGCAAGGACACCTATCAGGTAGCTGGTC
>Ga0307379_10003089_pt1 | contig 24244 bp, 25 predicted proteins | sample UN2MG_FD_202237 | JGI IMG/M metagenome (GOLD analysis project Ga0307379, IMG submission 202237) | Soil microbial communities from Risofladan, Vaasa, Finland - UN-2 | ecosystem: Environmental > Terrestrial > Soil > Coastal area > Acid sulfate soil | place: Finland: Risofladan, Vaasa | collected...
TCCCCGTGAGCCTGTATGAATAAGGACGGTGAGCTGACCTTCAAAAAGATTAAAAACATTCGCTATTTTTGTATCATATATCTCATCAACTACCTGTATCTCCAAAAAATGATTACCAGAGCCAAGCGTTCCGAGTTCATCGTGGCCACGTTTAAATGCCCTGTCACTTATAACCCCGGGATCAGCCCCTTTCATTACCCCATGATCCTCTGTTCTTTCTAAATCCTCTTTGTCTCCCATGCCTTGTTTCACAGCCCAGGAAGCGCCCTCAACAGCTACCTTCTTTCCCTCTTTTTTTGATAGCCGTATCCTTCCTCTGGAGCCAACGCCTGTAGGGATATTTTTAAAGAGGGCTGAAACAAGCTCTTTTACCTGAGGTCTGATCTCATGCGCCACAAGAGCGGTAGTCAGAAGTCTGACACCGCAGTTTATGTCGTAGCCAACTCCCCCTGGTGAAATTATCCCTTCTTCCATGTTAAAGGCTGCCACCCCTCCTATGGGGAATCCATACCCCCAATGTATATCTGGCATGGCAAGCGAATGTTTGACAATACCAGGGAGCGTAGCCACATTAACTACCTGTTGAAGGCTTTGATCATCTTTTATATTTGGCATAAGCTGAGAGCTGGAAAAAATAAGGCCCGGCACCCTCATAGCACCTGTCTTGGGTATAAGGAAGCGCCATTCATCTATCTTTTTTATCTCAAAATCCATAATTTACTGAATAAGTGCCTAAAGTGAGCCCGCCCTGGTGCGACGTCATTTCAATATACTCTTGCTTCTAATGTATCACCAATTCTGATTTATCTTTGCTGAGTCAGGCATTACCAGGTCTGGGCCAGGGCTAAAGTGAGCTAAAGTGCCTAAAATTTTTATAATTCCTCAATCCCTTAATCCACAATCTACAAATTGCAACGCTAAATATCAAATATAATCCTTGCCTGCCACCCATCATTAACGTTATCAACTGAAATCTGATGGTAGGTAACGGCTTTTATTTCTCTAATAACCTGATGATGTTCCGGCTCGAAACTGCTGAGAGTAAGTGTAGATCTCAGCGTGATCGGGCTGATAGATTTGATTTCGATTGAATGCACGAGTAACTTCTCACCATTGAAGAGATAAAGGATCTCCCCGAGCCATCTCACCATAAGATCAGGAAAATCTTCACCCTGAAGGGAAACATCCTTAATAACTGTTTTCTTGCTGATATCACCCTTTACCATAAGATCAGTCATGGCATAAGCGGCCCGAATAAAGAGATTTTTTACATCTGGGCCTTTGACACTTATCCCCAGGTCTGCTGTATGGTCAATAATCTTGTAGCTCAAAGGAGTGGAATCCATAATGGTAATATTTAATGAAGTTTTCTAATTTACAAGATATAGTTTTTTAATGTGAAAAAGTCAAAAAATTAAGTCAACTACAGGATTCTAAGAAAATTCTTTTGAAAAAGATTTTAAATTTGCCCAATGATTTCATTTATGATAATAAGTAAATATGTTAAATACATTAGCCATATTCGAAGATCTAAGCCGTCATATTGACCGCCAAGCTGCTCGGAAGATTTCCGAGATATTAGGACAAGTCTACGAAGAGGTTGCCCAGACAGTTAAAAAAAAGAATTCAATGAACTGAAAGAAATCATTGGCGATCTGGCACAGGAGCAGAAAAGAACATAGGCGATAGTTAATGAGCTGGCTCAAGCGCAGAAGAGCACAGAAAAGAGACTTGAGGAACTGGCACAGGAGCAGATGAAGACCGAAAGGTCACTTAAGAGACTAATTGAGAATCATCGCCAAACGAGATAGAGATTGGAAAATATGTCTGATGCGGTTGGATATACCTTAGAAAACCAGAGCTATAAAGGACTACCCCCATTACTTAAAAGAGATTTAGGGCTGGAGGTTGAAGGCAGATTCATTCGGCGGTACCTGCCAGGAGAGAAAGAAGGTAAATACCTTCAGGTAAATATCCATGGTTGGGGCAAAAAAAAACGACCACAAGATGTTAATCCTGGGAGATGCCAAAACCAGCATCTCCCGCCGTGAGATCAGCCGTTTTCAAAAAATGGTCAAAAGGGCTGCACAGGTAGAAAATATCTCATTAAATGATAGTTGTCAGGTAATTGTTGTGCATAATGTCGTCCCTAACATTGAAGAATACGTTAGGGAACACGGTATCCATCTTTACTGGTCCTATGATTTATAGAAAGTCCTGCCTATAATAGAACCTCGATATCTTATTCACAAAGGCGATTAAAGTAATAGGGTAAGCTCTTATTCTAAAAAGGATTCGAAAAATACTTATTTAATTATGCCCGTTTACGTAATTGCCTTTAAACTGAGAAAGGACCTTCTCGAAGGCATCATGGTTTGGCCTGGATAGGCTAACGGTCAACACGATTTCTCCGTCGGCCAGGGACGTGATGTGCCATGAACGCTTGTGCATGTCTACACCGATTGAAACCATTTTTCCCTTGAAATTAACTTTGTTTCTCTTTACTTTAGTAGCCATGGGAAGTTCATCCTTTGTTAAAGATTTTTCAAATTAGGCATACTATGCCAAGAGGAACTTCCTTACAATCTAAAATCTAACATAGTCTCTATCACTTCATGCGTCTATTTTTCAAGCGAATGGTGAATAAATATATCATCCGCGATTTCCATCCGCTTATCTTCTTCTATCTCTTGGGCGCTTTGCTGCTGTTTCTGGATATCCCGCTGGCGGTACGGCTGTTATATAAGTACATCGAGACGGGTCATATCTATGCGATCAATGTGCTGATTATTGTTTTTTGCACTATTACAGGCCTTCAGGCAATCCTTTTTGCGATGCTGTTTGATATGGAGGCAAATATGGAGCTTAAGGGGTAATCATTGAAAATCGGATTCGTGACAACTACCTATCCCCGCTATGAAGGCGACGGTGCAGGTGTTTTTCTTGCCAACCAAGTCGAATCGCTCCGCAAACTTGGCCACGATGTAAAGGTCATCGCTCCCGAGTTCGATGGCGATACATGCGGTGAACTGCAGGCCGGTGTAATCCGTGTGAAATTCAGGCCCCGGGCAGCGCGGAAAATAACCTATGGAAGCGGTATCTGGCCCAACCTCAGGAAAAATCCACTTCTTTTTTTTGCGATGCCCGGATTTCTCAAATCATTCGAACGGACCATTCAACGCGAGTTTGGCGACAGGGATATAATCGAGGCGCTTTTCACTTCGGCAGGAAAGGCCCTCATAAAGGCACGCCGCCCCGGACAGGCTATAGTATACGCCGGACATGGCAGCGATATTCATCTACTCGAGCGCTCAGCATATTATCGAAGATATTTCTACAATATGATTCGCAAATACGATGCTGTAACTGTTGTTTCTCGACATCTGGCGAGTAATGTTACGTCGCATTTTGCGGATATTTCGCCAATCGAAGTACCCAATGCAGTGCCGGACGAGGCCTTTGAATACGAGCGCCGCTGGCGTGATGAGCCGGCGGCGATTTACGCATCGCGGCTTATCGCGCTCAAGCGAATCGATATGCTGGTGAGTGGATGGGCCAGCGTTGTAAGCCATTTCCCGGCAGCAAAGCTGATTGTATTCGGCGATGGCCCGCTTCTTCAAAAGTGTAAGGCCATTTGCCGCGATAAGAGAATTGAGAACAATGTCGAGTTCCGGGGGCTTGTTTCGCAGAAAGAATTATGGGAGGAAATCGGGCAAGGATGGCTGACTGTTTTGCCTAGCATGAAAGAGGGATTTCCGATGCCGCTCGTGGAATCGCTCGCCTGCGGATGCCCATTTCTTTCCGCACCCTGCGGCGCAGCTCCGGAAATCGCCAAAGAAACCGGCGGCGGAATAATTATCGACGAACCTTTAACACCTGAAAAGATTGCCAAAAGTATAATCGAGATTTTCAAGAATAAAGAATCATTGGAGAAAATGAAGAAAAATGGCCGCAATGAAGTCCTTATGATATATTCATCACGGGAAATTGCATTGCAAAAGATCGGAATCTACGAAATGGCGTTAAATAACCTGAATAATTATCATGAAAACGACTAAGACATCTGCGAAACAGCTCGGCCGGTCAGCGGATATGACCGCAGAGGACTACGACAGGTACTTTACTGAATACCCGTCCGATTCAGGCCGGACTGTATACCGCACAGAAACAGCCATCGAATTGACCCGAAACAGCCGTGGCAGAGCGCTTTCGGTTGGCGCCGGGAATTTCGGCGAGGCCGATTACATCAAAAAGGCCGGTTTCGATATAGAAATCTGCGACTTATCACCAAAAGCGGTTGCAAAGGCACACGAAAAGGGTTACGCCGCATTTGCCGCCGATATTTCGGAACCTTTGGAAAGGTGCGGCTACGACTTCATATTCTGCATGGAAGTTCTCGAGCATGTGACTAATCCGCTCAAGGCGCTTAAAAATCTTGCCGATGTCCTATCGCCATCTGGTCAGCTGATTATTTCCCTCCCCAATGAGTTCAATCTCTATCGAAGACTCGCGATATTGATTGGCAGACCGGGTATTGGAGGGCACGAGTACCATCATCTAAGATTCTTCGATATAAAATCGGCAAGAACATTAATCGAAAACGCAGGCCTGAAAATTGCCGGATTGAAATACACACCTTTGATTCCACCAAGATGGAGGCTATTGCATCCCCTGGGAGAATTATTGAAAACCGTTCGTCCGCAACTGTTTGCGCTCAGCTCGATTTGGCTTCTTAAAAAACCGGAAAATGAATAAAAAACTCCCCTGGTACAACTGGCTCCTATTCGCCCTTGTAATAGCGGCTGTTGTTTATGTAATTATCAAAAACACAGGCGAGATCCGGCAATATGAGTTCAGCTATCGATGGTCTTTCCTGGCTCTGGCATTCTTTGCAGAGGCTCTGGCATATCTGATCCAATTCTGCATATGGCTTTCCATCTCCGGCGATTATGGGGTGAAGGCGCCGTTCCTGAAGGCCTCGAAGGGATTTTTTCTATCGATTCTCGGCAAGTATCTTCCTGGAAAGGTCGGGCTTGCGCTGGTGCGTATCAATGCATACCGCGGATATTCCAAAAAACAGGTGTCAGTCGCGACAGGTTTTGAAGTGATATGCTCGCTTGCCTCGGCGTGCCTTTTGATTCCTGCCAGCGTATTTTCGATTTCCGATATGCTCCCTTCATACGCCCTATGGGTCTCTGCGTCGGGGATTCTTGCGATACTGGTATTTCTCTATCCCCCACTATTTCTGCGCATCGTGAACACCGGCTTCCGGTTGATCAAAAGGCAGCCCCTTGTAAAATCGCCAACCTACGGTGCGACCCTGAAATTCATTATCGCCTTCATGCTCGTCGGGCTTTTCCATGGGCTGGGGCTTTATTTTGTGCTGTATTCGCTATCGGAGATTTCGTTTTCATATTATCTCACAATTACGAGCGTATATTACGCAGCCGGACTAATCGGCTTTTTTGCCGTCTTCGCACCGGCGGGTGTCGGTGTGCGAGAGGGGATTATGATACTGGTTTTGCCCGCGTTCATTGACGAGCCAGTAGTAATAGTCGGCGTCATTCTCATCCGCCTCGTGATGACTGCTGCCGAACTCTCGCTGGCCGGAATTTCTGTAATACTCGAAAAAATCAATCGTTGACGAGGCTGTCTATTTCGGGAGCTACAGCAAAAATGTAATAGCAGTTAGAGAATTCTTTGACGATATCAAGAGAATGCGATAATCTGTCGACTGTGGCATTTTTCGCATAATATTGCCATTGCCGGGGATCAGCCACAACAATTTTTCCCAGAGAATCGATCTTAAGCTCGTAATACCGGTAGGCGATAAATTGGATATTCTCTTCTCGAACATATTCGTCGATACGGTCTTTTTTCAGGTAGTTCTCAAAGAAATAGGCATTGTTGACAATTCCATCGAGATTTACCACCCGCCTTTGCGAGAAAAATGAGAATGTCCCCGGCCAGAAACATCCGTAAATTGAATCCTCCGGCAAATTATCCTTTGTCCACAATGCAGCCTGAACCCTCTCCGAATGGTATCGCGATATCATCGGTGAACGGACATCGATCTGAGAGGCCGATATCAAAGCCAAAAGCAACATAAATATGATGAAAGATATCCCGCGTATTTCTTAGGAAATAAAGAATCCGACCCCAGAGGGGCCGGTTTTGATTTAACCCCTGGAAGGGGACGAAAATGCCTTTCCCACCGCAGGGGGCAAGGTTGAGCTGCCCATGTTGTTTGAATTAAGTTGACTTATGTTAACTTACTCTTTATCCTTATCACTATCACCTTGGTACTTGCCATATTTCCGTATAATCTCTGAATATAGCCCTACAGTATCGACACAGTAACCTTTTATACAAAAATGAGATAATCCTTCTTGATAGGTGTAGCACCGGCTAAGGCTGGTATCATATCCATTTATCATTCTACCCAAAAAATAGATATTTAAAGGCATATTCCTTTAGGATCTCAAAAGCTTTGTTACCTTTTTTGTCCAAGGTCTCTTGTCTTGCTTATCACGAGAGATATGGCAGCTCTTCTATCCCAGATGACAAATCTGATCAGTGAAACGATACCCAACTTTTTGGTTTTGAGAATATTGTTGTCCCAAAATTCTAATACTATGCAACATTATTCCCTCACTTTAAAACTTTATTGTACTCCATATCAAACCACATACCAAAGAAAAGAGTCTGCAATCCGCTAATGAGTGTAAAGACAAGTGCCATAGTATTGATGCCAGGTATATTACCAGTGACAGCCCACACATAAAATAAGCGAATGGCAAGGGGGACACTGGCGCTAAGTAAGATAAAGGAAAGGAGATAGAAAAATATAAGAGGATGAAAATCTTTGATGACGTATTTAAAAAATAGTCTTTTCCAGAATCCTTTGAATAAAAGCCAGGATATCCTGGGGATGACTTTAATTAATCTTATCTCCGATTTTTCCCCAATGTTATACACAGGTCTTACATGTATATCTCTCACCCTAAAATCATACTGGTTGAGCTTAATAAGCATATCATTTGGCATTCCGTAACGTTTATAAATAGTATCCAAATTTAACTTTTTAAGTACCTTTGAGGAAACGGCTGTATATCCAGTCTGAGAATCAGCGATGTGCCAGTAACCCGAAGCGATTTTGGTTAAGAGAGAAAGAAATGAATTACCAAAATATCGATAATGGGGAATCATATTCCAGGCATCACCCTGAAACAGCCTATTTCCTTTGGTGTAATCTGCAGCCCCTTTAGCAACAGGGTCTAAAACATTGGGGAGATCTTTTGGATCCATCTGTCCATCACCGGCCATAACAACGGTAATATCTATTTCCAACTCCACTGCTCTTTTGTATCCTGTGACAATAGCCCCTCCAACACCTTGATTCACTTCATGTTGAATCAGGATTACTCTTCTATCTCCCTCCGCTATTTCCTCTACAATCTCTGCTGTATTGTCGTTACTCTTATCATCGACAACAATAATTTTATCTACAAGAGACGGAATTGAAATTAATGTTTTACCTATTAATTTAGCTTCATTATAGGCTGGAACAACTACACCAATTGTTTTTTCTAAGTACATTGTTCACCACTTCAATTTAAGTAAGTACTAAAAGAGCCCGATCGATCAATTCCGGGTGATCATTTACCCACCTTTTTTATAGCCTAGATAACATATATAATGTCTGTAAGCTGGAAAGAATATATCTCAAATAATTTTCTGTCAGATATCTCATGACAAAAATGGACCATCCTATTTCTATATCCTGCTAGAATCTTAAATCTGGCGCTTTCCCCAGCATTCAAAACTCTTTCTTCCCCTACCGCAGGTGCCATCTCTTCATATTCGCTTACCCCACGCCCGAAACCCTTAGCCAAAAAGTGTTCACATAAATCCATAAGTGGCTCAAGGGATCGTCTCAAAAAGGACTTTGCATACCAAATATTTCTTTTATCACAATAAGAAGAGCAAAATCCTATTTGATCAATACAGATTCAAAATTCTTAAGGTGAACTTCAAAAAAACGTTTTACGCTTTTCCACTCCCATTTTTTTCCCTTCTCCAATAAAATAGGATCAGGTTCTTTGTCTGCGTCTTCAAAATACACAATACTCTTAAGGACATGATAAAGATTAATTCCAGTATTCTTGAATCTCTTCATAAAAAAAGACCCCGCCTCTTCTATGTTTGACTTCAATACAATCGTAGCATAGAGGTCATAAAAGTCCTTTTTCGAACCTCGCTGTGAAATTGCCTTAAGTTTCTCCGCCACAATGTCCTGCCATGAAGCAATTCTTATGCCCCGCCACATATGTGTAGGGTAACACAGGGGAATGTCATAGAAGAGAAAGGACAATCTCACACCCTCCTTCACACAATGCAGACTTTTCTCACGCAGCAAACCAATCTTTTCTGGACTGATCAACTCCTTTATTCTTACTGCGTCAAAAGCCTCAGCCGAAAAAAAATCAAGATCCTGCGATATTCTATGCCCTATCTGAAGGGCGAGGCCTGTTCCTCCGGCCAGATAAAAGCCACTTATCTCATCAAAGATTCCCTCAATCAACTCTATCGCCTTCGGAGAAACTACATTTTCAAACATCCCTCTCATCCAGTAAACTTATATTAAAATACACCGACCAAAATCGGCGGGTTATTGGGAGAAGCGCTCTTCTATTTTTTATAACACTAATTAACCTATCATCAGAATATAACTCTCGGAGATTCTTTAGATCCTTCTCATCTCCAAAATTGAGTACCCGGGCAATGACATAATCCGCATGTCGATCAATGTCTATTATCTCCACATCCCAGAAGAGTGTGGGATCAAAAAGTAATTTCGGATCGTTTATATCAGGCTTTCGAATATAAACCAAAACTCTACCTAATTAGAAGGTTCGACCTAAACCAGGCCAGTTCTTTGGCATTTTCTCACCCAAAAGACAGGATACCTTCTCTTTTTGGATCAGGGTATGGGCCTTCCTGTCGAAAGTGAGCCATATGTCCTTTAAATCCCGGGCCAGAGCAGCATAGCATGCATCGTATCCAGTCAGCCCTAATGTAACGAAACTGTTTGCTTTGACTGCGAGACTTTCTATCATAGGCTGCCGAAATATCCCGCCTTGAAGGAGCGGCATGATTCCCTTTCTAAAAGCCTCAAGTCCATTCGGGTGTATACGTTGTAAAACAGAAAAGACTTCAAATGCAAATAATTCAGGGACTGCAAATCTTTCAGGACTATCAATTACTTTTTCTAAAACTTCATCTGCATGAGCATTGGCCTCCTCATCTATGAACCACCTAACAGCCACAGAGGCATCAATAATCTAGATCATACACTATATCCTCTTAGCTGGCGTAATACAGTGATACTGCTCAGGCTTTCCTTCTTACCCTTTCTCAACCCCTTAACAACCTCAAGGAACCTCTTTTTCTCCTCCTTAGTGCTTCGATTCGCAAATACTATAACGTATTCCAATGAGTATAATCTTTGCGACTGCTCACTCGGCTCGGCCGAGCCTTTCGGCCTCGAGTCGTTCGACCTAGAGGCTCTCGACAGGCTCTAGGCCGAGAGGCTCGTCGCGGTCAGCACTTAGTCCCGCCCTCGGCCATGAGCTCGAGCCGAATGGAGTAAATAAATACGTCATCGAATTCATGAATCGAGGGACTTAGCCTGCCAATCCAAAAAGCGCCTTTCGAATTGCTCAGGAGTAACCAAAACAGCCCTTATTTTCCTACCTTTGCTGATAAAAATGGGTTCCCCTTTATCGTTCAATCGGTCTAGTATTTCACCTAAATTGTTTCTGATTTTAAGGGCATTAACCTCTTCCATAATCCTGCCTCCTGCAATGGACTTCACTTCAGCCTAAGACAACTTGGTGTATATGTCAAGTGTACAGGCGTAGATACATATACTGACTAATCAGCATTAATCCAGTCCTCGATATTCAGCCCAGGAATGTTCATGAAATGCCTTTTATTTCCTGTGATTAAAATCATATTGTGCTGAATAGCTATGGCGGCAATCCTCAGATCAGGTTCACTCTTTGAGAAACCCCTTTTTTCTAAAAGGACCTTTAATCGGCCATATATTTTTCCGCTGTCTGTATCAAAAGGGAGGATGTTCACATTAGGGAAAACCTTATCTTCATAGGTTTTTAGGATTTTCTCCTGATTCCTTGAACGATAAGCGCCAAAATAGATTTCAGAAACATTTATAGAGGTTGTAAATTGTAAGTCTTTTGGCAGTGATTCCAACTTTTTTATCAGCAGGGGTGATGGAGCTTTCTTCAGAATGTTGCTAAGACAGTCTGTATCAAACAAATACATTAGACCTCTGCCACGTTTCTGTCTGTAGAACTTTCTCTTGCCTCATAAATACTCCTAATAAATTGATCAAAATCGTCAATGTCAGATAAAGCACCTTTGGCCAACAACAATCCTTCATTTTCCCCGGTTTCAGCCCACTTCTTTAAATAATCCTCATATGGCACCACCACTGCAACATTCTTGCCCTTCCTTCTGATCATTACCTTTTCCCCTACAAATGTGACGCGGCTTATAATAGATGATAATTTTGCCTTGGCTTCAGTTAAATTATAGATCTCCATGTTTTCCACCCCCTTAAAATCACTCAAAGATACTGGTTATAATCAGTTGGTAGTAAAGAATCCACGCTCAGAGGACGTGGCTTTGATTTATCCCCAAAGGGGATTCGTTATGCCTGCCCGCCATCGCGAGCTCAGGCAAGGCGGGCGGGCCTGTCATTTCAGTGTTTTTTGGAATAATGGAGTGATGGCCCGCCCTGGTGCGGCTTACTTAGATAATATTATTATCATTGTAATAACTCTTAAGCAAAATATAAAATAAATATGCTTTGTAAATCAGGTCTGGGCCAGGGAGTAATGGAGTAATGCTAAAAACAAAACAGAAAAACATCATAATCTTCTGTTTTTATTCCAATACTCCCCCGCTGACAGCGGGATCTTCTACAGTTCTCCGATACTCCCTGGCCCAGACCTGATTTTGTGTAAGTGGAGCCTTGGTGTTTCGATTTCTAAATAAAAATAATAGCAAAAGGGTTTGCCACATAGTCGCGCCAGGGCGGGCCAACACTTCCTTGTTTTATTTCCAGGCATAGCCAAAGAACTCTAATCACGCTCTCCGAGCCGTAGGATCTACCCTCCGGGGCGTAGTCCCCTACGGGACGGAGTCGAGCCGGAGGCCCAGAGGACGTGGTTTTCCAAGATGCAATAAATTAGAATTATATATGGTCAATTAGACTATGTCAACACTTTATCCTGCCATACGGTCTAATCAAAATATTCCAATCGAGACACACCATAACCCCACTTGAAAAATAGGAGTTTCACATATTTTTTGAAAAATGCCTTCATAACCTCCCGATCTTTAGGAGTAAAATTTGTTTTAACCCACTTATCGAAAATATCATACCTAATCAGTAAATGAGTTATCCCCATACTCTCAAGGCCCAGAAATATGGTTTCAGGCTCGCTTGACCCCTTTACAATCTGACGGAAGGTACTTCTATTTTTATTCATATCAAAAACATACTCTCTGTCACAGTAATAGCCCCTATTGCCCAGATAGATGAATAATATCTTGGCATCTTCTGGAAGGTTCTTGTTTATGTATTGCATGACTGGGTATTCTGGACGGTATTTATTTATATACTGATCGCGGCTCAAGGTACCGTTCAGATAGCTAAAAGGATTTACATATTTATACTGATTTAAAATATAATAAGCATTCAACCAAAGAGAAAAAGACAGGATTAAAAAAATTGCACCAAAACCTATTCTTCTTAAGTGCTGGGAACCTAAGCCTGAGACTGCCTCTACCATTTTCCTTATACCGAAGATAGAAAGAAGGACCAAAGGAGGAAGCACGGGTGAGATATATCGCACTCTCATACCGCTACTGAAAAAAGCGGACGCAAAAAATAAGCACACAAAAGCAAGGAGTATCTTTTTTTCATTCCTGAGAATTTGTGGATCTTTTCTTATGTGATAAAAGGAAAAAAATGGAAGGAAGAAAAGAAAGGGATTCAGTTGTCCATCAAAATATTGCGGACTTCCGTCCTGCCCTTGAAAGAAAACTCTTAATGGCAAAAGCGCCATTTGCCACCAGGTCTCATGATAGACCAAGCTTCTATAGGGAAAAAGACCGATGATTTGGTTATTAATAGCATTGTGTGGATTAAACCAATGATCATAAAGAGGAAATATTGGGTTGGTTGTCCAGACATAGTTTCTAATCATCCAGGGAGAAAAGAAGAGGAGGGCTACAAATAAAAAAAGGATCCCATATCCAGCAGCCGTTAAAAAACTAGGCTTTATTCCTTGCTGATATCTTGAATAGAGAAAGGGAACAAAAGCTGTTAAGAGGAAAAGTGTGATCAGGCCATTATATTTTGTCCCCATTGCTAAACCACAGAAAGAGGCAGATAGTATCAAGAACTTTAAGGAAAAACCCTTTTCGATCCATCGCAGCAACAATAGAAGGGATGCTGTGGAAAAGAATATCATCCCCAAGTCAACATAAACATTAATGGAGAGCTTTACAATAATTGGGATTGAAAGGAAAAAAATTACCCCAAGTATCGCATAGATGGTGTTTATTCGCCTCTTTAAATAACTGAAAATAAGCCAGGCTGTTAGCAGGGCAAAACTGAAATGGATGAGCTTGGGCATTATGTCATTGCCAAAATAAAGAGGAATTAAATAAAGAAGATCTAAATTCATCGGATAATATGAGAATGGCATAAACGGGATTTCATACATACCGCCATGCTTGAGGTAAAGTTTGGGGACAGCCAAGTGGTGAACAAGCGCGTCTTTACTGACAGGCGGGACGCAAGAGAGAATCACTATTGTGACAATTAAAACCACCAAAATTACAATTAGAAAGGTCTTAATATACGATTTGTTGGTTTTTTCAAACATACCTTAACCCTTACAGCGCTCAGAGTTTTACTGATATTAAAACTCCCTTTGATCTTACGTGAGTATACCCTACCCCTTCGGATTGGTGCATCAGACGCAAGTCGCGTCAAGGTTATATCGCGCCTCCGCATGCTCAAGTTTGTTCCTCAGGGCCTAGAAACAATGTCAATTGCCTATTTGCGTCTCTCCTGCTGCTTTAAAGCAACTCCCAGGTTGCTGTGCGCGTGAGAAAAGTCAGGCTTGATTCTCAAAGCCTCATAAAAGTGGTTAATGGCCTCCTTTAGTCTTCCCTGTCGCGCTAAAGCAACTCCCAGGTTATTATGTGCGTCAGCATAGTCGGGTTTAATTCGCAGCGCCTCGGAATAGTGCCGCAAAGCGTCTGTGAGTCTTCCCTGTCGCATAAGAATAGTCCCTATGTTATACTGCGCTTCCGCATAGTCGGGCTTAATTCGCAGCGCCTCGGAATAGTGCCGCAAAGCGTCTGTGAGTCTTCCCTGTCCCTCTAAAGCAATTCCCAATAGATTGTGCGCCTTATAATTATTATCTGTCACATTGAGGGCATGCTTAAAGAGCATAGTGGAGTTTTTCCAAAGGCCTACTTGAAACCATGTACATGCCATTAGGGCTAAAAGCACAACCCCTGTCGATATGGCAAGTACAATGTGTCGATTCTTCCATCCCCTTACAACGTCATAGAAACCCCAAGAAATCATAATGAACAGGCCGATGAGCGGAATATAGGTATATCGATCAGCCATGGCCTGACTTCCAACTTGAACCAGTCCAATTACCGGAACAAGCGTCCCAAGATACCACAGCCATCCGACTGCACAATAAGGAAACCTCCGTCCTGCCCTGAATAACATAGCAGATAAAACAGTTAAGCATGCCAGGGATAATCCGGCCCCTACAACTTGCCACATTGGTATAATCCCGGGGTGAGGATAAAAGACTGCAAAATTATGGGGCCAAATCATTTTTCCAATGTAGCTTATGTAAGAAATAAGGGCATTAGCTGTTCGGATCTTTAGCGGGATTATATCCAGAGTTTTCAAAGCTCCTGCTTTTTGCTGCGCAAGAAAGGTCAGAACACATGAAATTGCAGTAAGAGCAAAAAAAGGTATTTTCTCCCAAAGAACACGACCGGTTGATGATTTTATGATTCTCAAGTTATTATCATTGCGCGGTTGCCCAAATTGCAAACGATTAAGAGGCCAATAATCTACAAGAAGCAGGACAAACGGCAGAGTGACAAGCATTGGCTTGGCCATAAGCCCCATGGCGAAAAAAAGCAGTGCGAGAAGGTATCGACTAAATGTCTGTCGCTCGGCATAATGGACATAGGCCCACATGGTCAGTAGCCAAAAAAATGCGCCAAGCACATCCTTCCTTTCCGCTATCCACGCAACTGACTCCACATGAAGAGGGTGCAGGGCAAACAGTGCAGCAACAAAGGAACTTCGCCATAAGGCCCCAGTCATCAGCCTAAGAACCAAAAAAAGAAAAACCCCGTTTGCTGTGTGCAACAATAGACTGGTCAAATGATGCATTCCCGGCCGGAGTCCGAATAACTGGCAATCCAGCATATGGGACATCCAGGTCAATGGATGCCAATTGGCTACATGAAATGTTGTAAAAGCCCAAATGATACCTTTCTTTGTGAAGCCTGCCAGCACATGGTTATTGTCGGTGATGTACATATGGTCATCTAATTCAATAAAATCATGATGTTGAACCTGCCAGAAGACTGTAAAGGTTCCAACGATCAGTAACAGGCAGACCAAAAATTCCAAACCTTGATGTTGCATATGGGTTGTTTTTTCTTTTGCCTTCACAGCCTCAGTCTATTCCTTTTTTTAGAATCAGTTTTAACACTGGGCCTCTTCCTCCATGTGAGGTGAGGAGGCTGACAAAAGACACAGGGACGAGTAAAAATAGCCCTATAAACAACTGAATAATAATATGAATGGATCTTCGATGGGTCAGGTTTCCCTTGAGCGCCTCGTAGAATTCATTTTTAGGCCAACCCATAGCATTCAAGGTGCTCTGAAGCAGTCCATATGGCCCCTGCTCAAAACAAAGTGTTCTCATTTTAATAATCCTGAGGTGGGTTTTTGTGATGAGATATCTGATTGATTTTTCATTGAAGTGATACTTATGCCAGGGAATATCTAAATGAAACCAGTATTGTTTAAACCTTCGAGCTTCCATGCTTGAAAAATTTGGAACTGCAACAATAATGGTTCCCCTTGGGGCGAGCAATGTATGTAATCGACTCATAACCAGCTGGGGATTATCCATATGTTCCAGTGCATGCCATACAAAAATAAGATCAAAGGCCCCTTCTGGCAGATTCATCGCGTGTAAATCGCCTTGCAGGTAGACTACCCATTCACTATCAAGAAATCTTTGAGGGGGATAAGAAGGATGTTCAATGCCCCAACATCGACAGCCATACTCACGAAAGGATTGCAAAAGACGTCCTTCCGCGCAGCCTACATCCAAGATTTTTAGTGGTTGAACCGAATCTGGAATCAAGGACAGGTAATGTTTTGCCCGCATACGCATTATGAGGTTTCTGAGTTTTTGAACACGCGGGTTGAATTTATTTACATCCCTTCCATAATAGGAATGAATATCATGGACACGGAGAACCTCATCACCGGGGAAAGGGAACGTACGGGTCAATTTACATGTCTTACATTGAACAAGATGAAACTCTGAAAAACCTGTTTTTGATGAAAATAAAAGTTCCATCTTTGACCCGTTACACAAAGGGCAGGGGCCAAAGTCCTTATCATTCATCTCTCTGCCCATTATTAGGAGTAAGTCTTTGGCCCTCAGGATTAAAAAGCGGGTCTTCACGGACTTTCAGTCGATGAAGCAGGCATTTTAATGTAGTTATTAGTACTCCAACTCCATATCTCGCAGCCTTTCTAAAACCGATTGAAGAGGCCTCAGTAAAATATCTGGCAGGACAGGATATCTCACCAATCCTGTAGCCAAAATAAATGATCTGAACCAGCATTTCATTATCAAAGACAAAATCGTCAGAATTATTACCCAAGGGTAAATTCTCAAGGACTTCTCTGGAAAATGCTCGATAACCCGTATGAAATTCCGATAATTTGCTTCCAACAATTATATTTTCAAAGGCAGTCAAGAATCGGTTAGCGATATATTTGTACATGGGCATTCCACCTTTAATTGCCTTACCGCCAATAATACGAGAACCCAAAACAACATCATAAACATCAAAGGCGATCATGCTAGCCATAGCTGTGATCAATTTAGGAGTATATTGATAGTCAGGGTGAACCATAACAACAATATCAGCATTCCGCCTTAACGCTTCTTGATAACAGGTCTTCTGATTACGCCCATATCCATAGTTCCGGTCATGTAAAATAGTTTTAATGCCCAATTTACTTCCTAAGGATACTGTTCTGTCAGCGCTTCCATCGTCTACGAGTAATACCTCATCTACAATATCTAGAGGGATTTCTCTATATGTTTGTTCCAATGTCATTTCGGCATTATAGGCCGGAAGGACAACGAAAATTCTTTTTCCATTTAACATAGGTCTATTCGTCAAAATCAATGAGTCTTCATCAGCAACTTCTTATGAGCCTGTTTTAATAACGTTTGAATTTCTATATTTCTTTCTATTTCAGGAGTTGGTATTTTTTCAAGCGTTAAAATTGCCTTTTCATAATTCTCCATACGAATATAGGTAACCGCAAGGTTTTTTCTTAATGGAATGGAGTCTGGAGCAATATATATACCTTTTTGTAAGGCAAAAACTGAATTCTCATAATCGCCTGCTGATCCATAGGCGCCACCAAGATTGGCCCAAAACTGTGGATCATTCGGGTTAAATATAATCGCCTTCTTAAAACTTTTGAGTGCATCATCGTTCTTTCTTAGATTGAAATAGGCCATTCCCATGTTATTGAACCATTGGCCGAGCTCACTATGGTACATGCATAATCCTTTTGCTTTGTTAAGATATAATAGAGCATCATCCGATCTTTGAGTTTCGATTAAGAGGGCTGAGTAATTGATATAATTTTTCACCTTATCCGGATAATTTTTGATTGCTATCTGAAAATATCCTTCTGCTTCCCGATATTTTTTACTATCTAAAAGCCTTTCAGCCAATCCACCTGCATAAAGATAATTTTTAAAATTGCGCACCTCTTGATTATAGAAGGTACCTTCATCATGCCAGAGGTTCTTGTTTAGAAAGTAAGAATAAGTTCCAAAATAACAAACGGTGATGCATAGCAATGAGGTTGTTAGCATTCGTCGGCGGACGATAGCTTTTTGAATAATCCAGGCTACACCTATTAAAATAAAGGTTATTTGAGGATAAAGCCAGCGCAAAGCGACAAGGGTGACTGGGGTCGCAGCAGTTGGAATGATATTGAGGACAGGAAAAAGAAAGGCTAAAAAAGAAAGCCCAGAAAATAAAAGAAATTTATTACCCCTTCCTATCCATAAGGCAATTCCTATTAAAAAAACTAATGCAATTGAAAGGATTGCCTGCCAGGTAAAAAAGAAATGAGGATACGTTATAAATAACTGATGTAAGCCATAAGGGAAAAAGATAAGTCTTAGGTTCAATATTATTAAATAAGGGCTGTAATAAATCCTTGACCATACGTGACCTATATCAAATGGCGTCAAAAGAGCATCGGTTACTATATTCCTCAGGATGAAGTAAAAAAGTAATACCAAGATAAACAGAATATAGGTAGTGAATTCATGTAAAATACCGCGTCTCTTCTCGGATAAAAATCTGTGATATAAAAAAAATATGGGCAGAACCATAACACCAAACTCCTTTGAAAAGAGCGCGCCACTGAATGAGATAACGGACAAAATCAAAGAGGTATAACTTCTCTTTCTTAATGCTTTGATATAAAAATAAAACGAGGAAAGAGCAAAAAGGGTTACTAATATATTGTTTCTGGAAACGATAAAAGAGACGGACTCGGTATTGACAGGATGCAGAGCAAAAATGATTGTAGACCAAAATGCCGAATATCGATCATTTATGAGTAAAATAAGAATTTGAAATAGCAGAAAACAGCTTACACAATGAAGAATAAGGTTTGTGGTTCGAAACCCGGGGGCATTCATGCCCCAGAGCTTATAATCAATCCAGTACGATAGATTTATCAATGGTCTGTAATAACCAGTATGGTAATCACCTATCTCCCTTCTATCGGGTATGCCATCTTCTTGACTAAGATAAGAGGTAATAGAGTGTGTTTCCTTTATGTATTGATTATTTTTTATTAAAGAATTATCGTCTAAGATAAACTCGCCTGAAAAAGTTGGCATATACACAAGTGTAATAAGTAGACCTACAATAAGATAGCACCAAAATGGCTGGCTTATAGCGATGGAGGAAATATGGAAATTTTTAATCTTGAACCAGAAACTCATCTAACTCCCTGTCGTAAAAATGTATTTGCTATTGTTACCATCCTCATAATTGTCATAGCAATTTATTCAAATACGCTTAATGCCTCCTGGCACTTCGATGATGAAACGAACATCCTTGGTAATAAGCCGCTGCATCTAAAGGAACTTAACTGGCAGAATATCAAAAAGACGTTTTTTGCCAGTTATGATAATGGCGGTAAAATATACCGTCCGATAGCATGTTTTACCTTTGCTCTCAACTACTATTTTGGCAAAGATAATGTCTTTGGTTACCATTTTGTAAATCTATCTATTCACCTTCTGACCTCGATATTTTTATTTCTTTTTATTTATCACTCCCTAAACCTCCCTTTATTGAAAGCAAAATACGGGCCAAACTCTTACTTTATAGCCTTACTAGCCACAGTTCTTTGGGCCATAAATCCCATACAAACCCAGTCCATCACATACATAGTTCAGCGTATGGCAAGTATGGCAGGAATGTTTTATATAATGTCAATGTATTTTTATTTAAAGGCGAGAACAAGAATATGTAAGCTTAATTTAGTAAAAATCGCCCTTTATTTTCTCTGTTTCATTGCCGGAATTCTGGCTTTTGGCTCAAAAGAGAATGCTGCCATGCTCCCAATCAGTATCTTTTTCTTTGATCTTTTCATAATCCAGGGGCTAACAAAGGAAAATATTAGAAAGAATTCCCTCACCTTTCTCATTTTGATCCTCATCCCTGTAGCTCTGGCACTGGTCCTTAAAGGCCCATCCATTTTCTCCACCAAACACCTGTTTTCAGGCTATGAACACAGAGCATTTACCCTGTTTGAGAGGCTTTTAACTGAACCCAGGATAATAATTTTCTATATCACCTTATTATTATATCCCATGCCAGATAGATTATGCATAACACATGATATACTTGTATCACATAGCCTTATTAACCCGCCTACAACAATAATAGCCATTTTCACTGTTCTTATAATCCTTGGCTTAGCTATAATGAAATCGAAGAAATGGCCTTTTATTTCATACTGCATTATCTTTTTTTTCATCAATCACCTTATTGAGTCTTCTATTTTTCCTCTGGAACTCATCTTTGAACACCGAAATTATATCCCTTCCATGCTTTTCTTTGCCCCTATAGCAATCCTACTCTTAAGGATGATACAGCACCTTTACAATAAAAGAAGTATGCAAATCATCACTCCCCTTTTTATTATACTTATTCTGGTAAGTCAGGGGCACAGCTCATTCATGCGTAACTTTATCTGGAAAACAGAAGAGACCTTATGGATGGACGCCACAGATAAGAACCCAAAGCTTCCAAGACCCTACCACAATTTGGGAAGACATTATGGCAATATGGGTTACAAGGAGAAAGAAATTGCCTTGTACCAACACGCACTTACATTAGAGAGAGGGGCTAACACCATAAGTCACCATATGACTCATTACAATTTGGCTCTGGCGTACATGAAAATTAATCAACAAGAAAAGGCAATAGTACATTTTAGAAAGGCAATTGAAATAGCCCCTGGATTTTATAATGCTTACAATAATCTGGGTGTCCTAATGATCAAACAAGGAAAATACGATGATGCCTTTAATAATTTCATAAAAGCACTGAGCTACGACAATGACAATGCAAGGGCACATAATAATCTTGGTTTTGTTTTACTTAAGAAAGGACATCTTGAAGAAGCTCTTATTGAATCAAAAAAGGCACTTGCAGCAGAAAAGGATTCTTCGCCAGCTTTATACAACCTCGGTATCATTTATAAATACAAAAAAGAATTTTCAAAGGCCAAATATTATCTTGGATTGGCTCTGGAGAAAAATAGGAAAAACATCATGACCCGCTTTCATATTATCGAGACTCTTTTTTTGGCACAGGATGAAGAATCTTTGAATAAATTCCTGTCTGAAACACTACTCATAATACCGCCTGAAAAACTGAGCGCGCTCATCAGAGATATTGCAGCGAATAACATTCCAGATGATGAAAATCCCGATCTTCAAATTATTCTTCCTCTTTTAGGGAAAGCTTACATGCAACACTCATGTACGTTACGAAAATATGGGTACCAGTATCTGGAAAAAGGGAAGAAAAAATGAAGGAGATTTTTTTAAGAAACTTATTTAATAAGTAATACTGCCTCCCGGACCCTTTACAGAATAGGTAATATCACCACTTGTATGGTATGCCTTCATAGTATAGCTAGTAGCATCACCATCACACTGTGAAAAGTCTACCTTATCAGAAATATATAGTCCGTAGGGGCTTCCTGTGAGATTACCAATAGTGTTAGTGTATGTTAACTCATTAACGAAGTAGGCTTCCTGTGCTGTACATGCATTTCTTAAGTCTGCGTTTGCCGAGGCATTGTATGATCTTGTCCTATATACACTGAACTGCGGGATAGCGATAGCTGCCAAAATACCAATGATCGCAATAACAATCATCAACTCAATAAGGGTAAAACCATTTTTCATTCTCCATCCTATTCTATTTTTTGAATTCAAAATTCTTAAAAAAATGTAAAATGCAAAAAACTGGCAGGCCTTACAAAAAAGCCTGCCAGTTTAGCAACAATTTAGTGCGAAACACTGCCACCTGGGCCAGTTACTGTATAGGTAATATCACCACTTGTATGGTATGCCTCCATATGATAGGTGTCAGTATTGCCAGTCATATTTATAAAATAAACTTTGGCAGAGGTATAGAGACCGTAAGAGGGCCCTGTAAGATCGCCAACTAGGTTAGTGTATGTTGACTTATCAACATAGTAGGCTTCCTGTGCTGTACATGCATTTCTTAAGTCTGCGTTTGCCGAGGCATTGTATGATCTTGTTCTGTATGCACTAAACTGCGGGATAGCGATAGCTGCCAAAATACCAATGATCGCAATAACGATCATCAACTCAATCAGCGTAAAACCTTTCTCATTCTTTTTGGTAAATTTTGTTAACATTTTTAACCTCCTATATTCTTTTAATATGATCAACTACTATAAATATTTAAAGTAAATTAAGTGTATGCCCGGAAATCACCTCCTTTCTTGGTTAGGATTATAGTTTTGATACTTTAGAGAGCAAATAACATGCCATAAAATAGGATATTATACCTTTATTATAAAATTTCTTTTATTTACAGACACTTAGACCCTGTCTTTTTTCCTGAGTATTTTCGTGTATCCTATTTTTACATGCCTGCTTTTATTCACCACTGACAATTTTTGTAATATATATGTCAATTTTTGTCAAAACCTTCTATGAGGTATTTAAGATAGTTTCACGTTGTGCCTCACACCTAATGCCTTGAGCCTATCGCCTTTCCAAAACTAAGATGTTTCATCAGATAAAGCGTTGAGCCCTAACTTATCCAATCTATATCTTAAAGATCGCATGTTGATACCAAGAAGCTTAGCCGTATTTCGTTTCGACCCTTGAACCATTTCCATGGCCTTGAGGATATAATCCCTTTCTATGTCAGCCATAACCTTATCGAGTTCAATTCCATCAGGACTCAGGTCAGTGCGCCGTCTATCTTCCCTTATTTGAGTCCTTTTAAAGTGAGAAAGTGTCAGGCTCTGGGGCAAAACAATATTGGAGGTCTCCAGAGCCACACTCCGCTCAATGATGTTCTCTAACTCCCTTACATTGCCTGGAAAAGGGTATTTGCTTAATATATCCATTGCATAGGTAGATACCTTATTTATATCTTTGCCCAACTCCTTGGAGCATTTCACCAAAAAGCTGTGAGCCAAAAGAGGCAAATCCCCTTCTCTTTCTCTTAAAGGTGGTACGGGAATCTCAATAACATTCACTCGAAAGAAAAGATCTTCCCTAAAACTTCCTGACATTACCTCCTGTTCAAGACTCTTATTTGTAGCAGATATGAATCTTACATCTACCGTTCTCTCCTGAGTTTCTCCAATCCTTGTAAAGGTCTTTTCTTGGATCACCCTCAGGAGCTTAATCTGAATGGCTGGAGTTAACTCACCTATCTCATCAAAAAATACCGTTCCTCCGTCTGCCGCTTCAAAGAGACCAGCCTTATCTGTGCTTGCCCCGGTAAATGCTCCCTTCTTATACCCAAAAAGTTCACTTTCAATTAATGTCTCAGGAATCCCCGCACAGTTAATAACAACAAAGGGCTTATCACGCCTCAGGCTCTGTTCATGTATAGCCCTTGCTACAAGCTCCTTGCCTGTGCCGGATTCCCCGGAAATAAGTATGTTTGTCTTTGTAGCCGCAACCCGTCTGATCAGGTCATAAATCCTCTTCATTTGAGGGCTTTCACCGATTAAACAACCAAAATGGTATCCTTTCTGTAAATGATCCTCATCCTCAACCCTTGAAACAGTCTTTTTATGAAGGGCATCTCGAACAATCTTTTTAAATTCGCCAACCTCAAAGGGTTTTGGGATATAATCGTAAGCCCCGTCCTTCATGGCCTCAACAGCTGTCTCTGCTGTGGCAAATGCCGATATAATTATCACCGGGGTTTCTGAATTAACCTCTTTTGTCTTTCTCAGCACCCCTAAACCATCTACAGCGTCCATACGAATATCAGTGATGATCAAATCAAATGTGTCTTTATCCAGAATACTACATGCCTCCTCACCATTAGATGCACAACGTACAGTGTAGCCTTCCTTGGCCAATAAAATCTCAAGGAATTCCCTCATGCTTAATTCATCATCAACTACCAAGATTGAGTTCATTGTCGCTTTGTCATTGGTCATTTTTTATTTGTCATATTTTATTGTTAAATATCAGGATTGAGTTCAGTAGAGTTCCACACAATCCTTCCTCCAACCATAGTAAGCATGGCCTTACCTTTCATCTTCCGGCCAATAAAAGGTGAATTATGGCTTTTTGATTGAAAGCTGTCTTTCTGTAGCACATATTCATTGTTTGTATCTATTACTGTTAAATCTGCCTCTTTGCCTTCTTCAAGGGTGCCACCTTTTATGCTAAGAATAGATGCAGGATTATAGGAAAGCTTTGCTATGGCTGAAGTGAGATCCATCACCCCTTCCCTTACTAAGGCTAAGGTAAGGGGTAAAGCCGTCTCTAGGCCTATTATTCCAAATGCTGCCTTATCAAACTCTATATCTTTCTCAATAGGGCTGTGGGGGGCATGATCTGTTGCAATAACATCTATTACGCCATCAGAAAGTCCCCGTTTTATGGCCTCTACATCCTTGGGTTCCCTCAATGGGGGATACATCTTGGCATTAGTATTAAAACCAATAACAGCTGTGTGGTCAAGACTAAAATAATGTGGAGCTGTCTCAGCCGTTACAGGAATTCCTTGCTCTTTGGCCTGTCTAATAAATTCAACCGATCCTTCGGTACTCACATGGGCAATATGAACAGGATATCCCGTTAACTTTGCTAAAAGTATCTCCCGTACCACCATTATCTCCTCTGATTCCGCTGGAATTCCCTGTAAACCAAGTTTTGTAGAAATAGTCCCCTCATGCATAACGCCCTTATTTGACAGATCAAGATCTTGACAATGTGAAATAACTGGCAGATTAAAAAACCATGCGTATTCTATTGCCCTTCTCATGAGTTCACTGCTGGTTACTGGCCTCCCGTCATCAGATACTGCCACAGCGCCTGCCTGTTTAAGGTCACCAAATTCAGTTAATGCCTCGCTCCTCGAACCCATGCTTATAGCTGCAATGGGATACACCCTTATCAAGTTAGCCTTTCGTGCCCTCTCCACTATGAATTCTGTAACAGATCGTGAATCATTGATCGGGCGTGTATTCGGCATACAAGCCACAGCAGTAAATCCTCCT
>Ga0307379_10003090_pt1 | contig 24243 bp, 20 predicted proteins | sample UN2MG_FD_202237 | JGI IMG/M metagenome (GOLD analysis project Ga0307379, IMG submission 202237) | Soil microbial communities from Risofladan, Vaasa, Finland - UN-2 | ecosystem: Environmental > Terrestrial > Soil > Coastal area > Acid sulfate soil | place: Finland: Risofladan, Vaasa | collected...
GCGAAAACTCGTGGAGTTTTGAGGGTGAGAGCGTCAATGGAATGGATCAGGAGCACATCGACCTTATCCAGAGCATCCGCAGCGGTAACCTGCTCAATGAAGGCCAGCGAATAGCTGAAAGCACACTTACAGCTATCGGCGCTCGAACTGCCGCTTTTACCGGGCAAGATATCACCTGGGATTGGCTGATGAATTCGAGCAAACAGGATCTTGTTCCGAAGAATCCCGGGCCGGGTCGCGGGGTGTTTTACCCCACTGCCACCGGCTGTGATGAGCGTGTGTAGGTTCCGGCTTGCTTGTTTTTCATTTGTGAGAGGTTGACGGATTTATCGTTAGAGATTTTCTGTTTACCTGTAAGGTCTGCGCTCATTCTCAAATAATGTTATCAAATTGAGAATATCTCTGGATTGGCGATAGAACATATATGTCGATTATACTGATGTTTTGAAGCTGCTTAATTTTCTCAGGATTGAATCTATGAAATCACAAGTCAATCGACGTAATTTTCTTCAAAGAAGCGGCCTGATCCTTGCCGGTACATCGCTGGCGACTATGCTGGACGGGCTATCATTAGCTGATGCAGAATCATCCAAAGGCCGCTATAGGAAAGCGCTCGGCTTTACGATGATAAAAGAGGATTTGTCAGTAGAAGATAAACTGAAACTGGTCAAAGATGTCGGATTCGAGGGCATCGAAGCACCTACGAAGCTTACAAACAAGGAAATGCCGGAACCTAAGGTTCTCGCACGTGCAAGCGAGAAAGTGGGAGTCTCCGTACACGGTGTAGTCAACTCAAGCCATCCCGACCTAAAAGGAGCCATCGACGAAGCTGCGCTATATGGTGCGACCTCGGTGCTCCATGTAGTACGCCCGAAACCTGATGGCTCATTCATGGAGAATTACCGAAGCACACAAGAGACAATTCGCCAGGCCATTCCATACGCCGAGAAGAAACGCATCCACCTTTTAATCGAGAATGTCTGGAGCACTTTTCTCATCGAACCTCTGACAATGGCACGATATATCGACGAACTCGACAGCCCATACGTGAAGGCGTATTTCGATGTGGGAAATGTAGTCCGGTGGGGCTGGCCTCAACACTGGATTGAGGTCCTCGGTCAGCGAATCGTTAAGATACACATCAAGGAGTACAACTTAAAGGTTGCGATGAGTGAAGGTATGGGCAAGGGCTTTGCTTTCCCGATTGGGCAAGGCAGTATCGACTGGAAGAGGGTACGGGAGGAATTAACGAAAATCAGCTACCGGGGCTGGGCGACCGCCGAAGTGAGTGGCGGCAATCGCGAGCGATTAGCTGAGATATCTCAACAAATGGATAGGGTTCTTGCTCTTTGAGTCAAAACTTTAAGTAAACGATTATTTCATATAAAGCTTCTGATAGCTGCCGTATAAAAAATACTGCAAAATTGCATCTTTTTCCTCAAAACACATACCTGTCAAATATTTTTGTTACCATGCTTCAAGTTGGTGCCTCTTATAGATAGAAGAGAGTTTTATAGCAAAGTTATTAGAATTTATGGAGTATTGAAGAAAAGGAGGCATTTGAAGTGAAAGTGTTACGATACATAAACAAGTGGCTGCACAAATTTTATGACCCGAATGTGAGTATGTCGACCGGGATTGATTCACACAAATGGGACAGCAAAATCGAGATTCTGGGATGTTTGTCGAGCAGGTCCCATCAAATCGTCGGGCACAAAGGTGCTGAATCCTAATGTCCCGGATCAACATTATCTCTATCCGGCTTCGTTGAGTGATGGTAAGAAATCAAGGATTAACTATTTTGAAAGAATTCTATAAATGTATAATTAAAAGTCCTTCCCGCCCTGGGAAAAGCAAACACGGATAACGCGGCCAGACAAATATTCCTGCCGTTTTATCCAGCCTATAATCTTTTCACATCTGGTTTTACGAACAAGCCCTATATATAGATTAGTCCAGTCTAAAGATAAGGAAGTCAGTCCAATTCTGGTAACCTGCGTCTTGTAAGATTTAGTATGTTGCCACGTGTTCGGGCGTAGGGCATAAGACGCAAGCGATAATGGTAAGGCCTGGCCGGCAAGGTGTATTCAGGATGCGTTCGCGCACCCCAGCTATCATCACCACCGACGCCCATCTGTCTATAGTCGAGATTGACGGTTATAGTTTCGCCCGGAGCAGGTTCGTGAATGTGTTTGGCTTCTTCAAGGTCCTGCATTGTGAAGGGCCAGGCACTGATGTCGATTTTAGGCATACCGACAGCGACAAGGCCTACACTATTTGCGTCGGTCAAAGCCATCCACCGGACATCTGATCTGTTGCCGTTTTCCTGAGGTCTGACATAGCGATGGATTAGCTCGTTGACATTTCCCGCATAGAGTCCGAGAGCGGCGCCGGTTTTTCTGTCCCAGTAGTTTTCATGGGGGCCGCGTCCAAACCAGGTGAGCTTATTGAACTGGGCGGGTACTGCCATCTGCATGCCAAACCGGGGCATCTTAGGTAGGCTGTTTCCATGCGGGGCGAAGTTTGAATCGATGATGATATCACCAGTGCCATAAACAGTATAGACATTTGTATAGGTGGAGTTTGTTCCAACGGGGATATCTGCTTCGGTGGTTATGCGAACAACCTGGGGTTTAATTTGTTCGGCTTTGACAGTATTAACTGTCCGGTCGGGTCCGGCATTACGCCAAACACCGAGGCGTTTGGGCATTTTGTTTCCTTCGTCATTATCTATTGGCACACGCCAGAAGTTTGGAACCAGGCCTGAGGCGATGAGCTGTTTTTCATTAAAGACAAAGGATTCAAGTGCGCCGGATTCTGTCCCAAACATAAGTTCGAAATCATCACCTGTAATAGTGATATTTTGTGAGTTTTCATTCAGTGTAAGCGACGGCATGGTGTTCGGGTCAATAACCGATGCCGGCGGGACATCAAAGGGAACCTTAAACTGGTCCCAGGCGAGAATGTGTCCGCGCCTGGCCCATGAGGTATCGTCGGCGAGGGTAAAGAATATCTTAATCCAATATTCGGTGTCGGGCTGAAGGTTTGGCTCTGTAAAGTTAAGCTGCAGTTCTCTTTTAGCGCCAGGAGCGAGGGAAAGCTTCGGTAATGTACCTCTTTGAATTATCCGGCCATCGGCGGAGAGTTCACACTTGATATCAGTAAAATCAAGGTTGAGGAAATCGTATTCGTTGTAGATGTGAAACTTTCCGGTGAGAGTATCAACAGGCAGGACGTGTATGCGCTGATAGACCTTTTTAACTTCGTAGAGGGAAGGATTGGGTTTTCGATTGGGCTGGACCAGGCCGTTGCAACAGAAGTTTCCGTCATTTGGGTCATCTCCGAAGTCACCACCATAGGCCCAAAATTCCTGTCCGTCCGGGCCCTTTTTACGCAGGCCCTGGTCGGCCCAGTCCCAGATAAATCCGCCGATGAGACGTTTGTGAGTGCGGATGGCGTCCCAATATTCCTTAAGGTTGCCGACAGAATTGCCCATCGCGTGGGCGTATTCGCAGAGAACCATCGGTCTATTATCATTCGGGTTGGTAGCCAGACGCATAATTTCCGGAATTCTCGCATACATTCGGCTAATCATATCAACATAGGGGTAGTCAACAGGATTACCCGCCGCTCCTTCATAGTGTATCGGACGAGTCGGGTCGTAATCTTTTATCCATGCCGACATAGCGGCATGATTCGGCCCGCAGCCCGTTTCATTACCGAGCGACCAAAAAATGACGGATGGATGATTCTTATCACGCTCGACCATACGTACGGCCCGCTCCACAAAGGCATTGTGCCAGCCGGGGACGTTTGAAAGGTAGCCCTTCAGACCGTGCGATTCAAGATTTGCCTCATCGATAAGATAAATCCCGTACTCATCGCACAGGTCGTACCAGGTTGGGTCGTCAGGATAGTGTGAGGTACGCACTGCGTTGATATTATTTTGCTTTAGCAGCTTGATGTCCTGTATCATTCGGCTGACAGGAATGGCGCGGCCGTGGTCCGGATCGTGCTCATGACGGTTCACACCGAACAGCTTAATCGACCGGCCATTGACTAATAATTGACCTTCTTTTATCTCGACTTTACGAAAGCCAATCCGGCAGCTTTCAGCCTCGATGGTCTTGCCTTCAGCATCATTGAGACTCAGGACCAGTGTGTACAGGTTTGGAAACTCATCAGACCATTTTTTCGGATTGCTGATCTTTTGTTCTAAGAGTGCGAATTTGACGTTGTCTCTTTGCGGGTATTGTTCGTTGATAATGGATGAGACAGTTCTGGTTAGAGGCTCGGTCAGCACAGTTTCTTTATTTGGGTCGTAAAGCTGAGCCTCAATGGTCCATCCCTCGATGTTCTGGTTGGTGTAATTGGTAATCCTGGGACGAATCATTAAGGTGGCATCTGTGTAGCTGTCGTCGAGATCGGTTTGGACAAAGAAATCACGGATGTGTACTTGCGGTGTGGCGAATAGATAGACGTTTCGATATATCCCGCTGAGCCTCCACATATCCTGGTCTTCAAGGTAGCTGCCGTCGGACCAGCGATAAACTTCGACGGCAATGATGTTTTCACCTGACTTTAGATATTGTGTAATGTCGAATTCAGCGGGTGTCATGCTGTCCTGGCTGTAGCCGACCTTTCGGCCGTTAATCCACAGATAAAAGGCGCTTTTGACGCCGTCGAAATGGAGGAAAATCCGACGGTTTTTCCACTCGCTGGGTATTGTGAACTGCCTTCGGTAGGAACCTACGGGATTGTAGTCGTGAGGAATATGTGGTGGATTCGGCGGGAAGGGGTACCGGACATTGAGGTAAATAGGAATTCCATAGCCGTGCATTTGCCAATTGGAGGGAACGGGAATTAGCTTCCAGGTGCTGACGTCATAATCGAGCTTGTAAAAATCGTGCGGCCTGTCGGCGGGTTTATTTACCCAGTTGAACTTCCAATTTCCATTGAGCGATCTGTAGAATCGAGAGTCTTTGCGGTCGGCCTTCAGGGCTGTTTCAAAATCTGAGTATGGGATGAGAGTGCAGTGTGCGGGCTCCTTGTTTATACCAATAACGTCTGGATTTTCCCAGTCCGGTTCCGTCAAGCTCGTCTCGGCGGTTTGTTTTTGAGGTTGGTTGCATCCAATTAGAGACATTAAGGTTACAAGAATGAGAAAAGGCGGCACTGCATGTAAAAGAGAGGTTCGGTTCAACATCGATAAACTCCTTTCATTATCGAAACAGGTCATTCTGTTAAAAATGAGAGTTTATCTTAAGGTGAACGTCTAAGCAAGAATTTTTGTGATATTTCGAGTATAGAAAGGGAGTGTGTATAAAGCGGTGGTAAAAAACTTCAGATAGCAGCAGGATTTTTTCTGGATTAGATTACAGGGATTTTCTTGTAAATATCCGCGTATATAACTGCCATTTTTAACCTTACCGTACATAAACACATTATTTGTTACTTCCGAGCTTGATCCATTTTCTGAGTCTGGATTTACACTGCTCTGATTTTCCACTTTCGGGTTCTCTTTGTCCGTTCTGGAGGTTATATTGATCTACAGCCTGCCTGACAATCTTTTCGAAGTTTGTCCCTCCGAGTTTCCACGGCTTATTAATTAACCTGAAAATCTCTCCCTGATCAACTGCAGTCTGAAGATCGGCATCCTTGTCATATCCCGAGAGTACTATCCAGATGATATCGGGATGTTCTTTTCTGACGGTTCTATGAAGCTCGAGCCCGGTCATCTCAGGCATGCACATATCGGTTACGATTACATGTACTTCTTCTTTCCGGAGAATTTCAAGTGCTTCTTTGCAAGTCTTGGCGAAGAATTTATTGTATGATTCCTCCATAAGGCCCCTTTCCAGGGACTGCAGGACTATTACGTCGTCATCAACGAATAAAACGGTTCTTTTTTCCATTTTTATCTTCCTCACGTTCACTTTTTGCTTCTTTCTGCATATATATTATCAGTTGTTGGTAAAGTTCAACTACGTCTTTTTTACTATCTTCCTGGGATTGGTTTGTTGCTCTACTGATTCGGCCCAATTCGATTGTGACAGAAATGATTTCAGTTTATTAAATTCTGTCTGTATGTCGGCGAAAAGTGCCTCAGAGTCTTCCAACTGGCCCTCTCTGGCTTTGGTCTCAAGAGGATATAACATATCGGATAATTTCCTGGCAGCGACATGTCTGGCTAACCCCCTTAGCTTATGGGCATACATTTTTACATTCTCGGAATCCCCGGCTACTATTGCCTCGGCAAGAAGCTCTATGGTCTGCGGGGCATCTTCAAGAAAAACCTTTACAGTCTCTTTAAGCACATCTTCGTCGTCGTAAATCTTTTGAATTATCGCAAAGTCAACCGGGACTTCGCCATACTGTTCATCTACCGGTTCGGCCGGTGTAGTATCAGGGGTTGATGTTTCAGAACAAATCTGGTTGAGTTGTTCGACATCGGATTTTACCGACTCTATTCGCTGGTTCATATCTCTATTTCCTTCTGATAAATATTTATTTAGGATTTGCAGAAGTTTCTTATGCTCAATTGGTTTGCTTATATAGTTATCGCATCCGGCTGCAAAACATTTCTCATCATCACCTTTCATAGCATAAGCGGTCAGAGCAATTATCGGTGTTTTCAATCCTTTTTTTCTAAGCGTCTTTGTAGCCTCATATCCGTTCATCTTCGGCATTTCTATATCCATAAATATCAAGTCAAATTGTTCAGTCAAAGCTTTTTGCACCGCCTCATTGCCATCTTCTACAATCGTTACCTGCAAATCAAGTCGCTTCAGGAGCGATTTGATAAGAACTTGATTAGTTCTTACATCTTCAGCAACTAATATATGGCCGGAAAACTTAGTTTGCTTTATTTCATCCATCCCGGCCTCTATATGGCTAACCATATTCTGCCTGTCCAAAAACGGCTGTTTTGTTACGTCAACACCGGCGGGTATAGTGAGCGAAAACACCGAGCCTTTTCCTACTTTGCTGGTCATGGTAAGTTGTCCACCCAGAAGCTCCGCCAATCGTTTCGATATTGCAAGACCCAGACCTGTACCTCCAAACTCACGAGAAGTGCTGTTGTCGGCCTGGACAAATGTCTCGAATATTTCATCTTGTTTGTCTTTAGGAATGCCAATGCCGGTATCTTCCACATCGAAACGAATGAATGGGGCATTTTCAATTTCCTGCAGAGATATTCTTAAATAGATGTGTCCTTGGCGTGTGAATTTAACAGCGTTACCCACAAGATTGATAAGGCATTGGCGCAGGCGGGTTACATCTGTTCGTATTTGTGCCGGCAGCCCACCTTCTTCGATGATTTTAAGGTTAAGTCCTTCAATTTTTGCCCTTGGCAGCATCAATGATTCAACAGAATTGAGTAACTGTCCTAATGAGCACTCAGCAATATCAACATCGACTTTTCTGGCCTCGATTTTGGATAAGTCAAGTATATCGTCTATGAGCCTGAGCAGATTATGACTTGAATCTCTGACAAGATTAAGATGCTCTTTTTGTTCATCCGTGAGTTCAGATTCTGCCAATAAGTTGGTAAAACCTATTATTGCATTCATGGGTGTACGGATTTCATGGCTCATCGTGGCCAGGAACTGGCTCTTGGCGGCATTGGCCATCCTGGCTTGAGCCGCCATATCGTTTGCCCGTGAGGTGGTCTTTATTAGTTCCTTGTTGGCATCTTCGGCTTCTTTTCTGGCACACTCGATGTCGCTCATCATGTTAAGTGTTGCCTGCTGAGATTGCTCCAGTTCAAGCATGTTTTTGTTCAGTTGTTTTTCAATCACTGAACGTTCTCTGATTTCCTTCTTCAATTTTTCCTCGGTACGTTTGAGATTGGCAGTCTCCCTTGAAAGCTGCTCGTTTAGCAAACTCAGCTCGTCGGCGGATTGGGCTTTTATCGCCAGCTTTACTTTCTCGTGTTGATTTCTATAGAACCAGGTGCCTCCCAGAATAAGCTGCACTATCAATAGTCCGACCGCCATATTGACGTTTCTCGAATGAGTCCTTGCGGGAGCCGATATTCTATCATATTCTGATGTTACGCATATTGTCCATTTTGTCTCTCCGAAACTGATAGGCCTCCAGGCCATGACAACTTTTTCGTTAGAGAATTTATCGAACACGAGACAACAGGTTCCGCTGTTGCCGGCCAATATCTCGGAGAGTACTTTTTTTTCTTTTACTTCCTCGCCACTAACATTATCTTTTTGAAGTGAAAACAGATTTTGCCCAATAAAAGAGCTGTCTGGATGGCTTATTATGATTCCTTTATTATCAACAATCCATGTGTAACCACCGTTGCCTTGATTGCTTTCATTGAGACGATTGCGTATTGTGCTCAAACGTATTACCGCTCGTAGTATTCCGATAAATTGCTCGCCTTCAAACACAGGCTGACAAACAGAAATGCTTTCGATTCCCGAATTTGATGTGAATATCGGGCTTATACAAGGTTTGTAGTCTTTAATTACTTTGCTGATACCGGGTTTATTTGAATAATCTGTCCCAGCCTCGTTTTCTTTCCATGGTATCCTGCATTGGATGATCCCACTTGCATCTACCCGGAATAATGAATTCACTATACCTTTGAGGTTATCAAAAATAAGTCTTTCCGGGTAATAACTGTCAAGCACTGGGCCCTGTGTGTCCGTCCAGCCGTTCACTAATGCCTTTTTGACCTTTGGATTATTAGCCAACACGCTTAATTCATTGTTAGTATGAACAAATAGTTTTTCGATGTTAACGGCCTCTGTGGTAGCAATGGAAGATAGATGTTTCTGAACTTCAGCAATGATGGTGTTCTCAAAGTTTCTGCTGCTCTTTTGAGCCAGTATTATTACAACTGCTACGGTTAGTATGGCAACTATCACTACAATGCAAAATCTTCTGTTGACTGTTCGTATATTCATATTCTTGTCCGAAGAAGTCTATTTTCTTTATTCCTGTTAGCATTCCCTATGATATTTTAGGTTTACTTGTGCCGGCCTTATTTTCAATATATTCTATCTCATCTCGATATCTCTCTTCCCTGCCTAATTCTCTCAAGAGATCATCGACTTCTTTCTTCAATTCGACCATTTGTAATTCACGACCTACTGCCAGCTTGTTGAATTGGCTTAATTCATTCATCTTATGGCTCAGCTTTTCTTCAGTTTTTTTGTGTTCAGTAATATCTGTGGAGATTATCGTAGCGGCAACAACCTCCTGGCGATGCTTTACCGGTCCGATACGTGTCACCTGGCATGTTCTTATGTTGGTGCCCTCAGGAGTAACAATCGTTTCAAAGCTCTGGCATTGACCTGTTTGGAAGACCTGTTCGATGGTGTTTTTAATTGTATCTTGATACTCAGGGGGTATGTGGTCGCAGATATTCGTACCTATCGTTTCTTTGACAGTAGTACCCTGAACCGTGCGATTGATAAATAAAATCTTACCTTCTCGGTCCACATTGAGGATGTAATCAGGTGCGGTCTCAAGCACAGAAAGCATTTTTTCTTTACTCATCTGCAAGCTGTTATAAGAATTCGCAAGCTTGTTTTCTATTTCTCCAATATAGAAATAAAAGAAGCCCAAAAATAGAAAAATAACTGTAATACAGCACAGGGTTAATATTACTGAAAATATCCTCAATCCGGAAACTTCTTCGGTAATATCAGCATGAACTGCAATATCACCGACATCTCGACCTCCGGCATCTATTAGTGGAAGGAATCGCCCAAGATAATACCGATTGTTCGAGGGCAGCTTAAGCGCATGGGCATGGGAAAGGTGCTCTTTGTCATCACATCTTGAGAGTTCCTCTAAATATTTGCTCAATGCCGCTGGTAACCTGGCAAAAGTGCTGCCGGAGATAACAAAATTGGGAAACTGATTCCATTGCGCCTCACGTCCCAGCATTTTCATTCCTTCTTCCCATTCGGCTTGAGTAAGATAAGACTTTTTGATGACAAGACATAGTTCTACGCCTAAGGTTTCCTTCAATTTAGAAGTAATATATTCAATTTCTTCACCCAGCTCGATATAACCGACCAGCCTGCCGTCAATTTGCCACGGATGCACAACTCGCAATGTAAATGTGCCCAATGGTCCAAGCTCGATACCATAAGCGGCTTTACCATCACGTACTGCACTATGCATCGTGAATCTGTCTATGTAATCCCCGTGTCTTGAAGGATTGTGGACTCGCAAAAAACAAACGCTGTCTAAGTCGTGAAAGTAAAAATGTGTAATCTTATGTTGCAGCCGAATATTATCAAAAATAGACATAGAATATTTGAGCAATGCCTTCCTGTCCTTTGCAAGCCATGCTTTTCGAAGGTCATTGTCTTTTTGCAAAAGACTGATAAATCCTTTTAATAACTGGGCATCCTCATCCAGTTCCATTTTGAATAGTTTCTTTACTTCAGAAAGACGTTTTTGTGCCTGGTTGTTGATTCGGCGTGTATGAAGTATATGGGCAGTAAGTATAGAAACCGCTAATAAAACTCCTAATGCAGAAGCAAAAGGAATCAGAATTCGCCACTTAATTTTTTCTTTGACTATTTTCATTATGTATCACGTTAGAACTTATCCTTCATACTCATCAGGCAGTATGTTAAGTTACGTCTTTTCATGTAGCCTCTCTGATATAGCATCGTAAGGAGTGCCAATTATTACCCCTAATCTCAAAGGGTTTAGAATCATACAATTACAATCATATCCATATCGGCCAAAATTCCATGTAAATAAACCGCGTTTTTGACCCTACTAAGACATTATTCAGCGAACCCGCATTCCAGCATTTCTGGCAGTCCACAAGGGTTAATAATAAAAAAAAAGACGTCACAAGCGACCGATAATGTATGACAGAAAGACTGCCAAAAACTCTGGAAGATTAAAGGAAATGACTGATAAGGATATCGTGCAGGTAAAATATGATTTTTTTTGTTATCTAATCAGGCCAAAGAAGAGCTGATGAAATAACAAAAAGCCGTCATGTCCGGCAAAACTACTCGATGGATCCTTCCACATTAGGCTACGACTCGGAGGAAATTGGTTCGTTGGAACCGGTCCGGCGAGTGTCGATTTTTTTATTAAGGCTGGCAATTTCCCTGTTGAGATAGAACATATACCCAAACAGCATTACTATGAGAACAGAAAAGGACATACATAGGTATAACATTGAGTAAACTCCATTAATTATTCGGCTTCAAGCCTTGATTTAATTTTCAATATATCGGTCTTTATCCAAATCAGCATTGCGGCTAACAACATCGTTGAGACTATGCCCATAATAAATGCCCCTCTTTGCCAGAGGTTATCAAAAGTAAAACTCGGCTTGTGTATATCTTCCATAAAACGGGCGGTATAAAGAACCATGGGGACGTCGAGAAAGGCGATAATCGCAAAGACAGCACAAACTCTGGCTCTGCGTTTTTTTGAGCCGGGCAAAGAAGACCGCAGGATAAGATAAACAACATATAGAAACCATAGAACAGCAGAGGAAATAAGCCTCGGGCTTGCAGTCCACCATGGCCCCCATTCGGCGCGAGAGAAAATCGAGCCGGTAGCGTTCAATACTGTGGCAAAAACTATGCCGGCTTCTGCGGTGGCTGATGCTACATGATCCCAGGATTCATTACCTCTGGCCAGATAACCAATGGCAGTAACGAATAACACGGTGAAACAGGCAAGTGAACAGATTGAACTGGGCACATGGGCGTAAATGATATTTCGGACGGGTGAGTCGGGATTTGCAGAAGGACCTTCTATCCGACCTTTTGTCAGGGCCATCCAGGTTGAGGCCAACAATAGTACCAAAGTAATAAACAGCAAAATCTTTCGCATTTCTTACTCCTTTATCGCAAAGCCGAATAACAGCCAGCATGCAACGACAAATACGGCGTCGAAGGCAATCATATAACCTACCGCCGACCCTAATGTGCCTACAAAGGCAAGTGCTCCGGTGCCTGCCATTTCCGGCGGGATTGCGCCGAAAACAAGCAGAAGGGCAAAGGTGGCCGGTATCATCATCGGCATAAGTATTACAAGAACTAAAATGCTCAGCAATGCCCCTCGTGCCCTGCTGAGCTGAACAATCGCCGAAAACAATGTTCCGACGCTCGATATGGCAATATTTCCCAGTAATAATACACCAATCAAAGCAGGCCAGTTGTTGATATTTAGTCTGAATGCGACAATAACGACCGGGACGATTATTATCTCAAAGATGCTCAGCAAAACTATATTGACAAACAGCTTTGCCAGGTAAATTGTTCCTTCGTCAACAGGAGCCAGCAGCAGAGCGTAAATACAGTCCTGCTGCTGTTCGGTTGCGAATGACCTTTCCTGTGCCAGAAGGCCTGCGAACAGAAATGCTATCCACAATGCGACCGGGCCGATGACAGCCTCGCTTTGCAGCACCGCTTCTGAAGCCATTCGCAGAACCCAGACTATCAACATGCCAAGAACTATCATCGTAGGCAGTACTTGCTTAGCTCGCAGCTCTGTGACAATATCTTTTATGAAAATGGCCTTTAAGCTGAGCCAGAAATATCTCATGTTTCGCTCCTGGCATAGCTGATATAATCTTTCAAAAACTTTGCCGTATCAATATCGCTGGTGCTGGCGTCAAATATCAGGTTCGACTTGTCCAAAACCACCACGCGATTGCAGCACTGCAAGCCGATATCTATGTCATGAGTTGTCATAACAATTGTACCACCATTTTTCGTAAATTCGTTCAAAACAGTGATAAGATGATGACAGGCTTTGGCATCCAGACCGGTAAAAGGCTCATCCGCCAGCAATAAAGCCGGCCGATGTACCAGGGCCCGTGCAATAGCTAAACGTTGAAGAAGCCCCCGGGAAAGGATGCCGGCTGTGTCATATCTGTAGGAGAAAAGCCCAACATCCTGTAGTAATTCCGTTATGTTAGCGTCGCTGTCTTTTACGCCGTAGAGTCTCGCAAAAAAAGAAAGATTTTCGAGAACTGTCAGCTCGGGATAAACCATGCTTTTATGAGAAATCATTCCAAATTGTGATTTGGCTTTTTCCGGGTCCTTTCGGATATTGTATCCACAAAGCTTAACGGAGCCAATGTCAGGCTGCAAGAGGCCGGCTATGATACGCAGCAGCGTGGTTTTACCCGCTCCATTGATACCGCAAATAAGAACTGCCTGCCCCGTACCTATGTCAATAGCAATATCCCTCAACACGTTCCGTGTATCAAAAGCTTTGCTGACCGACTTAACATTTATAACCATGTCATTCATATCTTGCAGAAACACAGGCCTGTTTGGATACAGTCATCACAAAATGAGTTATATTTTCATGAAATCCCAATTAGCTCTTTTGACCGCGCAATCGCCAAATCACCAGGATAGTTATCATAGCAAATACCACAATCAAAGTGATAAAAGTACTACTATTTGACTTTGTTACAATGAATCCTACAAGCTGGAAATTTATCTTTTCGGCGGCCTTTAGTCCCGGGAAACTAAAATATTCGGCTGAACTGCCATCAGCCAGGTTTACTTCTCCTCCTGAGTCGCCGAGACCTATTAATTGCCCTTTATCCAATAACGAAAAAACCATAAATTCAGATGTGGGCAGACTTATCTTTTTTACAATGTCAATAGTTTCTGAATCAATTTCCAGACTATACGAGAATTCAGCATCATACTGCCCGGGGGGAGTCGCCATAGTATCGTAGAAACCATCTTTTGTAACAACCAGGGCATTTTCCTGAAAATATCTCGAAAAGGTCAGATTCTTAAATCCTACCGGAAGCATTACTTCTATAACTTTAGTTTTGTCGTTGGCGTCTTTTTCTACCGAAGTTATCGCCATATCCGAACTGTTATCAAGGCGCATGTATTCTGTTATTCGAAGAGAATCAGCTTCAACCTTAATAATAAAATGGTGGGTAGCGACGGACAGTTTAGATTTGTCCGTTGAAACCTCATAAACTTCAACATGACCGTTAAAAACAGTTTGTCCAGGCTTAAGCGCAATAGGGTGCCCATTAAACATCATGTTCTGGTGTTTTACTCTTGGCAGGGCTGTTATATTGTTGCCTGTTGGAACATTCTCAAAAACAGCCTTGCCTTGAGAATCAATGTTGCCTTTTAGAGTTTGTGTTAGTTTTCCCTGCTCATATATGGTTACTAAAACTTCATCATTCACAGTGTCGGTACCGTTGGCTGTGCTGTTTGTTACATCTATGGTAAGCGATGCTTGTATTTCTGCATCGGTAGTCTGGCCGGCAAGATATGACGCCGCGAACAATGAAGACATTATTGATATCATCAGGAAATGTTTCACAATGTTTTACCGTTCCTTTTCTGTATTATCGGGTCGTTTTGGAAGCAGAGGCAGGATTACAAACAGCACACATACTCCTAAAAGTATCCATTTCAAATAGTCCATTTTAAGCCCTTCTAATTGACTTTTGCTGTTATTGCTTTTTGTTTAAATGACGAAAGCAAGACAGCTAAAGTGCCCAAAACCATAACAAAACTTCCAATCCAAATCCAGTTTATTAATGGCTTTATCATGATATGAAGATTTATCAGCTTCTGGCTGTTGTCAACTTCAGTAAGAGCCAGATAAAGGTCGCCTGCGAGCGTTCTTCTAATATCAATCTCGCTGACATTTTTTTTGCTTGCGTTGTAAAACGCCTTGGCCGGTTTTAATTGAGCGATCAATTTCTCATCTTTGTAGACTGAAATATCTGCTGCCACGGCAGTAAAGTTCCGGCCGTGCTCGACTTTGAGGTCATCAAAAGTCAATTCGTATTCGGCTATATTGGTTTTCTCGCCGACTCTCAATGCGGCTGTCTTTTCAATATCATAGCCCCCTGAGCCTGCAATGCCGATAAACATAACTGCAACTCCCAGATGGACAATCCTTGCGCCATACCATCTAAGAGTTCGTGGTGATTTCTTCGCTTTGTAACCGACAAAATCAGCCAGAAGATTCACCAGCACAAATCCACTCAGAATAAAACATGGTATTGCGGGCGACCCGCTTAAGAGCCATTGTCCCCACCATCCGATGGCTTCGGATATATCGCTGGGACGTGCGGAGTCAAGTGAACATGTGAACAGCCAGATTATTACCACTGCGGCAACCGCGATAACTCCCAAAATAATACGCCAGCTTTTATTAAAGCCGCTTCTTAAAAGATGCGGGCAAAGGCCAATGAGCAAAAGCAAAAACAATCCGCCTGGAGCTGTAATCTTTGTAAAAAATTCGGGAGCAAGGGTGATTGGAGCTCGTGGCGGACCGGCTTGTGAAGATAAGCTCTCAATTATTGTTATAAACACCTTGCTTAAGAACGGAAATAGTGTTCCTACGAATATCACCAGGGCCAGCAGCAGCAACAGCCAGTTGTTAAGAATTACAAATCGGTGGCTGGGTATCCTGGCGTTCGGTGGCTCTTTTTTCTTACGTATATAATTACGCAACATGAGTACCCCCGCTATTACCCACACATGTATCAGCAATACGACGTGCAAAATACCAAGACCGGGATTCGGAAACGCATGGACACTGGAAACCAGTCCATACTTTGTAAGAAATCTGCCGAAAACACATAAACTGAACGTAAGGATACTAAGCAGCACTGTCCATGTTGCAATTGAAGAACGCCGGTTATAAATTCTGAAACAATGAAGTAATGCGGTTGCTGTAAGCCATGGCATCAGTGAAGAATTTTCGACAGGATCCCACGCCCAATAACCTCCCCAGCCAAGCTCTTCATACGCCCACCAGGCGCCTAATACGATGCCGGCAGTCAAAAACAACCAGGCAAACATTGCCCACCTCTGGGCCTTTTTAAGAAGCGGCAGAGCGTTGTCTTCGTCAGCCGTTTTGAGCCGGCCAAATGCCCATGCAAAAGTTATCAAGAAACCCGCATAGCCGACAAAAAGAATCGGGGGATGCAAAACCATCGCAGGGTGCTGCAATAAAGGATTAAGACCTGCACCGTCAACGGGGGCGACCGTGGACAATTCAAAAGGATTTTTATCACTGTTCAAAATAATAAGAAAGAAAACGCTGACCAGATTGGCTATCATACGGGCATTTGCAGAAAAACTTCTGTGTTTAAATTCAGATTTGCAATATACCATAACCAGAAATATGGCCTGGAACCATAACCACAACAGTAACGAACCGGCAGAGCCAGCCCATAACGCGCTTATTTTGTATGGAAACGGCAGCGCCCTGGAAGTATGTTCAGCGACATAAATTACAGCGAAATCACTCTTGACCAACAGTACCCAGAGAGCAATCATAGCCACACTTAGACAAGCCATGTATGCAACAGTCGCATTGCGAGCGCTTTTGATTAAACCCGGGTCTCTTCGCAGGGAACCTAACAGGTCAATTACAACCGCATAGCCGCTTAAAAAAAGCGCAAGTAAGAGAGCGAAATTTCCAAGTCCTGACATATTTTACTCCACTTTTGCCTTGTATTTTGATTCGCATTTTGTCATGAGGGTTTTGGCCTTAAAGGATTTGTTTTCGTCCAGCCGGCCTTCAACTACCACTTCAATGTCATCGGTAAAATTGTCCGGAACAGTTCCTTCATAAAGTACTGGAATCTCTGTTTTGGTTCCGGCCAGAGTAAAGGTCAGATTCATTTTCTGTAAATCACGATTCACGCTTCCGGGCTTGACTCTGCCGGCGATTCTGAATGAATAGTTATTCATATCGGAAATGTTGGCTGAGAACTCATCCACGGAATAATAATAAGACCATGATGACTGCATTGCCTGGAACGTGAAATAACCCAGGCCGCCACCGATGACAGTTACACCTATCAGAATTTTCAAAATCATTTTTGTTTTCATTGGTTCACCTGTATTATAGATATTTCAAAATTATTTTTTACTAAATAATGCAACGAATCGTATTAACAAAGAGTTTTATTGCATTTTTTATATTTTTTTAAGATGGGCTCAATACTGTTTCGGGAAATGTTTTCATTATGAAAGGTCAAATAACACCGACCGCTAAATTCCCCCGAAATTATAAACTGCAGGCGTTTGGTAGGCAAAGTCTAAGATAAGTATGCTATCATTACTTGAGATCACTAATATTCAACTCCCTGCTAAAGACCAGCGTCAATGCCTGATAATAAGCAAGCATCGCTTTTTCCACTTCTCCCTTAGCCTGATGAACCTGGCCTAATTCAAAAAACGCCCTGCCGGATTTTGGGTTCAGCCTTATGGCTTCGAGTAGAAGCTTTTCTGATTCTTCAAAATTGCCCATTTGTCGCTTTGCCCAGCCGGTTATGAGCAACAACTTTGACTTCTCGATATATCCTTTGGTCTGTACTCCCTTAAGTATTTCCAAAGCGGATTTACCCTGGCCTATCGAACATAAAAGGTTGCCGATTTCCAGAGCCAGCTCAACAGAATTAGGGTCGAGTTCTCTGGCTTTTTTCATTTGAGTTATTGCTGATTCGGTTCGTCCCTTCTCCTGCAGCATCTTTGCCATTTGAAGGTGTCTTTTAACTCGTGCTGCAACTGTGTCGTTTGTTACGGTTCTTACCTGGGCCGCTTCATTGGGGTCTATCTCCTGTGCTATCCCCAGAGCCTGATTCACTCGGGCCCGTACCACAGGAGCGAAATCGTATCCATGGCCGGCTTTTACCCAAAGTACCGTATCGTTCGTATCTGAAATTATCACCGTTGGCGTTGCGATTATGCCAAATTTTCCCCATAACTTGTACTCTGTATCGACAACCAAGTGAACAACAACACCAGGTTCATTTGGGTCTGGCTCGTTTGGTTCGGAACGAAAAATAGTTTGATTATTAGGGTCATTTACAGCAACGACAACGCTAAGGCGTTTTGCCTGAGCTGCCAGTTTGCTCACTATTTCTTTAATATCTGTAGCTGCCTTGGTTGAATTCTCCTGCTTGGAGGATAAAAACACTGCTAAAAGAACTTTCCCGCTACCGTGTTTGTAATCTAAGAGCTTACCAGAGAGTTCAGATGCAGAAAACTCCGGCAATTTATTGCCAATGCTGATTCTGCGTCCGGAGCATTTTGCTGTCCGAACCGGCAGAAACGAACAGATCGTAATAACAGAAATAACAATAACCGCTTTTTTATACTTCATTATCGTCAAATTTCAACGGCTTTCTATGTGCCGGATGTCTGTTGTGTGGACTTTGCCGCTTGCGGTGCGGAATTATCCACGGCTTTCTCTCTGTCATAATCCTTGGGCAAATGACAACCGGATATGCAATTGCCGCCCGTTGTGGTCTTCGTGAAGCCAACCGGCAGTTCCCACATCCCGTAGGGTACAGTCTCGCGAATCTGTTTTGGAAGGTCGCTTGCGTGTGTCTGATGACATGCTCGGCACGTGCGTCCGCGGCGCTCCTTGTTCACGTGTAAAAAGTGTAAATTCGAGCTCCCGTTTCTAAAGTCTGTAAGACTATTTGTCTCTGGAGTCCATACAAGGTCTTTTGGGTGGCAACCGAAACAAAGCTCGTAGTTCTGTTCTGAAAAAGGAGCGTAAAATATCGGAGGATATTCTTTTGCCAGGAGTCTGAAATATTTGCTGCCGTGGGTGACATGGCATCCACTGCAATCATTGTCCTTGACGGGACCGTGAAGAAATTTCTTGTCTTTGATCTGGTCTGTGAAAGCAGGAAGAATTTCATCTTTGGTTATTTCCTGGGGCTTATCATGACAGGTCATGCAAATCGTAGTGGGCTCGCTTTTCAGTATGAATTTAACTGACGAGGCATGTGGAGTATGACATGTCAGACAACCATCTATATCAGAGACAACGCTATGCTGGTACATGGAGTTTTCAGCAACATTCTGTATGTCCTTATGGCAAGTGTAGCAAAGGTAGGGCGCGAAGTCTTTAACCATCTTTGAGTTACTGGCACCATGTGGATTATGACAGCCGATGCAGTCGTTTTTCGCCGGTTCGTGAACAAACTCATATTTCGATAATTCATCTTGCGTTACAACATGGCAGGCAAAACAAAGCTCAGAGTGTTGGGCAACCAATAAACTTTTATGGTCGGAACTGTGAGAATTATGACAGACTGTACATTCGCCGATCGCTGTTGGCCCGTGTAAAAATTGAAATCCTTCGGTAACTTTGTGGCAGTTGCTGCACAGAGAGGCGACGGTTTTTTCCGGAAGCAGGAATTTGTTATCACTGCTGTGAGGGTCATGGCATTGCATACAGTCACCCGTCTTAAGGGGCTCATGAACAACCTTTTTAGCTGTTTGTTCCAAATGACAATATTCGCAAAGATCTCTGCCTTGTCGCACAAACTCATAGGTATGTTCTTCCGGTTTCAAGGGCTTGTGACATGCATCACAGTCGCCAAGACCGACCGGTCCGTGTACGACGGCTTTTTTGCCGTAGTCGGCATGACATTCTCCTGTAATGCATGTTTGTTGCGGCGTAGTTGGTTTTTCAACTGCAAGTACGTTGGAAACTAATACACAACTTAACACAAAAACTAACTTCTTACCAAATTTATTTAACATTGCCTCACCACCCAATCTTTTTAATAAATTCACGTTGAAGTGGCATCTTCACGCCACACATCAGTACCGAAGACCAGACAAAAAAGCCTCCGAAATAGTATCTATTGTTTTTCATATATTTTCCGTTTTCCGACTCTTAACAATTTATCTTAATTGGCTGCTCTGGAACTTGGTGCTTCCCGCCTGTAAAGAAGGACCATTGTCCCGGAAGCGGAATTATGATGATTTGGCTTGTTGAGTTCCAAAACTAACTGTTTCCTGGTTTCGTTTTCCTCAATACTCGCAATAATAGCCGGAGAGCTCAACTCTTCGGAACCTTTCTTCCATTCATTTTTAATATTCGCATTGTTGGAAAAATCCTCAATGCTGAAAGTGTATTTCTTCTGAGCAAAACTATATTCATTTTTTAGTTTGGCTTTTTCGGCATGTTTTCTGCCGTCCTTGGAATAAAACAACCATGGTTCGGAGCCCTGTGCGGCCACAAAAACATAATTGCCCGGTGTGGTTCCTATATCGAAATCAGTAAACTGAACCCGAAGCGGAAGATCCTTTTTCATATGTGGAGATGACGGAAACTTCGACCAAAGCCACTGTTCATAATTATCATTGCCGTTATCAAGATTAATCTTAATCGCAGGATTGACAGGGTTGTTTGACATATTGGTAACTTTTTTGGTTGTGGTATCGATCGAATAATGCGGCACATATTCCAGAATCTTCAGTTTATAATCACTTGTGGGTAAGGTTATCGTATCTCCTGTATTAGCGACATATTCAAGTGGCTTATTCGGGTCATTGCCCCAGACCGATACAATACCGATTGACTTGCGGGAGGTTAGTTCTCGCGAGATCTTTTCGATTCCTTTGGAACTGTGGAGTTTAACGATTTTAATACCTCCGATTTGTGACGATATCGACTGTTTGGCTGGATCTGCTGAACTCAGCCAGATATCCTGATTGAGGTTTTCGCCCTTGGCCTTTATTTGCACCACTGCCCCTCCTTTAGGATCTTCTACTATGGATGTCTCCCACTTTAGATCAGGTAAATACTGCATAAGCCGGATCTTAATTGGTGAACCCATCATAGGTAGAACATTATCAAGTGTGGTTGCCTTGTTCTCGTTGGCGACTTTTACCGGGAACCGCATCATAGACCCGTCCATACCCATCTGAACCACTATCTCCCATGGCCCGTTTAACATTGCTCGACGCATTGCCGGCGAATAACCGTAAGCTCTGCTCGAAAACACTGAGAGTCCTGCAATCAGCAGGATAAAAATATTGATAACACTTAAATATTCTCTTGATTTAATAACACTTTTCATAATAGGTCCTATTGTGCCTCACTAATTACTTCATTCGCTTTAAGCAGTATTGCTTCGGTATATTTAAAATTGTGAACACCCCAACTGCCATCGGCTTCAACCGAATCGACAAGCTCTTTTGCCTGTGCAATCTTCTCTTTTAACTCGCTGGTTTTCTTTTCATCGGTCTCATAATCTAAGCTGTTCAGTATTTTTTCCAGTCTGTTGTTGACCTGGCCGTGTAATTTTTTAATTTTATCCTGCCAAAATGAAATATATTGCTGCCCGGTACCCGGCTCATGGCAATTGTCGCATGCTCGAGGTACTGCTTTGGCGACTTTTCCAAAGCTGTCTAAAGCCCCGGGCTTTTTTTGTGCCTTTTCAATATGGCATCCGGTACATTCCACATGGGTAAGAAACATGGGGCTCAGAACACGGTCTGTCTTTTTGTCTTGCATTGGATGTTGGGTTGCGTAGATGGTGCGCTGGACCTGGTGAGTATCGCTGTGGCAGTTCTGGCAATCCAGCATGTCTGAAACCGATTCTACCTCTGTATGGCCATGTAATATTTTTCCATGGCATGCAAAGCACTCGACTTTATGGCCGGTACTATGGATTTTATGCAGTTCTACACTGTCATCATGCTGTTCTTTACTGAAGTTATGACAGTTAAGGCATACTCTGTCGTCTATTTTGCTCGTCTTCTGTATTTCTTTCTTATGGCAGGAATCTTCACAACTTGCTTTGTAGGAAACAAACTCGGAATGGTTAATTGTTACCAGTCCTCGCTGAATAATCTTATTTGGCACTTCATGGCAGCTTGTACAGCTTGTTTGGACAAGCTGCTCGCTGGTCTCGGTGTCTCTGAGGAAATGGCACGTGAAACATGCGTCATTGTTCACCCTGAAATGTTCATTACCCTCAAAGTGGCTGTGACAAGTACCGCACGTGATATTTATTCCATCGACAACTTTTTTAATATGATTCTTGTGAGTGAACTTGACGCCGTTGAAGTCGATATCTGTTGCCAGCAGCTCTTCGGTACTGTGGCATTCCGCTCTCAGACAGGATTCTTCTAAAATTGTGGCGCTCGGTTTTGTACCTACTCTGCCGACCATGCAATCGATCGCCTGGGACAGGCCGTTTATTTTGCCCTTGACATGGCCCATAAATCCGGGCTGGAGATGACATTCGAGACAATTCACCTCACTGTGGGTCGATGTCTTCCAGTTGTCGTAATAGTTGTTCATTATATGACAGGAATTGCAAAATCCCGGCTGCTCGGATACTACGATTGCACCTGAGGCAGCAACCATAACTGCCGCAGCTAATAATAATATTTTCACTTTCCAGTTTAGCTGTTTAATTTTGCTTATTAATGACTTCATTCTTAAGTACTTCACCTTAATCTTTGTTGTTCATAAAAAGTTTTTGAGCAAATCGGTCTTTTTTACGTAGCTTGGGATTGCCGAGAACCTTTCGGCAATGTAATCCAAAACTTGGTCCCGGTATCCTCTATACTGTCAATCCATATTTTCCCGCCATGTCTTTCCACTATATATTTTGCTATCGACAGCCCGAGGCCGGTACCGTCTTTTTGAAATTTTCGGGCGTTACTTGCTCTGAAAAACTCGTCAAATACATCGTCAAGTTCATCTGCAGGTATCCCGATTCCTGTATCTGCGATTTCGATGACTACACAATCCTTTCCGTTTTTTGCACCTATTGTGACCGTACCTTTTTCCGGTGTATATCTTATTGCATTAAGCAGTAAGTTTGTGAACACTTCTTCGATGGAAAACTGGTTGCCGGAGATTGTATCTACTGACGAATCGACGTCACAATTTAGTGTTATCGATTTATCTTCAGCCTTTGTTCTGACAGCGGCAACTGCGTTGTGTACGGTATCTCTCAAGGGGAAAACGTCTATTTCCAGTTTGTCGCTCAGTCGCATTTGTGTCAGCTTCAACAGTGTCTTCACAAAGTTGGTAAGTATGATGGTTCGCATGTGTGCACGGCCAATAAACTCCGCCGGCTTATCGTCAAGTGGCCCGACAACTTTATTTACTACCATACCCAGGCAACTCTGTATAGTTGCAAGATGCGATTTGATATCATGAGTTACACGTAGAACGTATTCGTCCTTTATTTGGTCTTTTTTCTGGAGTAATGTATTTGCTTGTATGTAGGCTCGCTCGGTCCGCTTGAGTCTTACAGAAATGTAGCTGGCCATATATACGGCTATATATAACGCGGTTGCGAAAACAAAAAAAGTACCGAGAATATAAAGTTTGTTTCTATGCAAACAATTTGGTGCGAATCCTCTCAGGCAATAGTGTGGTATAAGTTGCAGATATTCGAGCAGGACCAGCAGGCCGAAGACTAAAACGGCAAACGTAGCCTGCAGATAGCTGTCCCATAAAGAAAGCAAGATGCTTGCTATGATCATATGAAATATAAAGTAAAAAACAAATGGATTTTCGATCCCGCCTGAAAAATGCAGCAGAACGGTTAGAATAAAAAGGTCAGCGGATATCTGAACGTTAATTATTTTTTTTACTGCTACATGCGGTATGTCATTCCCTTTTTTTGCAAAATGATTTAACAGCAGCAACACTATCAAATTGTATAGAGCAAGAAGTATTGCAATACTATAGAGAGCGGCATCGTGCAATTCTATACCCAAAAGGTTGCTGGAAACATAGGTTGCCGCGCAGACAAATACTATGGCTATCCACCTGAGCTTTATCAGCCAGTAAGCTCTCTTGAGAAGTCTGATATTTTCAGATACCGGTTCCATTTTCAGCCTTGTTTGACAGAAGTTTTTTGACCTCGGCCAGCAGAACATCAGGTTCTACCGGCTTGTCCAGGAAAACATCGACCGGCAGCCAGGTAGGGTCTCCGGCGGTGGATTTGAAACCTATGCCGGTCCTTTTCTCGACCGCTGTCAGCATAAGAACAGGCATATTTTTGAACTGGGGGTCTTTCTTCAATTGTCTGGACATTTCAAAGCCATCCTGCCAGGCATGCATCATAACATCCAGTATGGCTAAATCCGGCTTTTCAGTCCTGATTTTTTCCATACCTTCCGTTTTGTCACCGGCCGTGACCACGGTATATTGCTCCCCTTCCAAAATGGTCTTAACTACGTTGATATAATCCGGGTCATCATCCACAATCATAATCTTTGCATTTGCCATAATTAATCTCGCAAAAAAACGCCTTAGGATTATTGTAGCCTTTTTTGTTACTTCCTATACTTTTATAAATCTTTTTTTCAGGCTTATTTGCCTTCGGTTTGGTGAATATCTTTAAAATTCGTCATAGAAGATATCGTCGTGACTAATGCCTTTTTCCTTAAGGACTCTGGTAACGGCCTCGATCATCAGGGGCGGTCCGCACAGGAACGC
>Ga0307379_10003091_pt1 | contig 24239 bp, 18 predicted proteins | sample UN2MG_FD_202237 | JGI IMG/M metagenome (GOLD analysis project Ga0307379, IMG submission 202237) | Soil microbial communities from Risofladan, Vaasa, Finland - UN-2 | ecosystem: Environmental > Terrestrial > Soil > Coastal area > Acid sulfate soil | place: Finland: Risofladan, Vaasa | collected...
CGAGAAACAGTCCCGGATGGGTTGCGGTGGATCCTGTCGGGCGGAGCCGCGGCGACCGACAATCAATAGACCGACTACTCGCGTAGACGTCTCAGGTCACGGGCATCCGGACGTGGGTTCGATTCCCACCGCCTCCAGTCTTCGTTCGCCGCGGCTGGGGCCGCGACGAACTTCGTCTTGGCAAGCCGGTTTGTCCGGGTTGCCAGGACGAACCCGTAGGGGAAGGCTGCCACGTCGTAGCCGCAGGCGAAGACGGGCATAAATCGCAGCATCGCTGTTCTCAGGGGACGCCGTGAAAGCTCGTTTCTGGTATGTCTATATGCTCCAAAGCGAGGGATGCCCGGACCGTTGGTACGTAGGGATGACAGAAGACCTTCACAAGCGAATCGAGGTCCACAACGCCGGCGGAGTGCCCCATACTTCCAAGTTCCGCCCTTGGCGGATCGAGACGGCTGTTGCGTTCCGGGATAAAGCGAAAGCCGTCGCCCTCGAAAAGTATCTCAAGAGCCAATCTGGCCGGGCCTTTGCCAAGAAGCGTTTCTGAGACCGTTGCCACAGACTGGTCACGCCTTCGCTAAACGCCATTTCTGGTAGAGACAGTTTCGACCTCAGGCACCCCCTTGCCCCGGCAGGCCGTGCCGCTAGAATGCCCTGATGGATCAGGCTTTCATTCGCAACTTCAGCATCATCGCGCACATCGACCACGGCAAGAGCACGCTGGCCGACCGGCTCCTGGTGCGAACCGGGGCCATCGATCCGCGCGAGATTCGCGAGCAGATGCTCGACGCCATGGACCTGGAGCGTGAGCGAGGCATCACGATCAAGGCCTCCGCGGTGACGCTGGATTACGAGCACGCGGGCCAGCGGTACATGCTGAACCTCATCGACACGCCGGGCCACGTGGACTTCCACTACGAGGTCAGCCGCGCGCTGACGGCCTGCGAAGGAGCGCTGCTGGTGGTGGACGCGAGCCAGGGCGTGGAGGCGCAGACGGTGGCCAACGCCCATCTCGCCCAGAGGCTGGGCCTGAGGCTGGTGCCCGTCGTCAACAAGGTGGACCTGGCTGCTGCGCGGCCGGATGACACGGCCATGGAGGTCGAGCACCTTTTGGAAACGCGGGCGGAGGATTGTCTCCTGACGTCGGCCCGGACGGGCCAAGGCATTGAGGAGATGCTGGAGGCGATTATCGAGCAACTTCCGCCCCCCGCGGGGGATCCGGGCGCGCCTCTGCGGGCGCTTATTTTCGACTCGGCGTACGACAGTCACCGCGGCGTGATCGTTTACGTGCGGATTGTGGACGGGCGCCTTCGCCGAGGCGAGAAGATCCGGATGATGGGCGCGGGCGAGGTGTACCAAGTGGCGGAACTGGGCAAGTTCCGTCCGCGGCCCACGGCGGTGGAATCGCTGGCGGCGGGGGAGGTCGGCTACGTGATCGCCAGCATTCGCACGGTGGCGAGCGTCCACGTCGGCGACACGATCACCCTGGCCGCCGAGCCGGCCGGGAAGGCCCTCGCGGGCTACCGGGCGCCGCAGCAGATGGTTTTCTCGGACTTTTACCCGGGCCCTTCGACCGAGTTCCACGAGATGCGCAAGGCGTTCGAACGGCTCCAATTGAACGACGCCGCCCTGACGTTCCACCCCATCAACTCCGAGGCCCTCGGTTTCGGTTTTCGCTGCGGGTTCCTGGGCCTGCTACACATGGACATTGTGCAGGAGCGTTTGGAGCGTGAGTACGACGTCGAGGTCGTCCAGACCGCCCCCACGGTGCCGTACCAAGTGCTCCTGGCGAGCGGCAAGTTGGAGGAGGTGGACTCGGTCGGCGACCTTCCCGGCCCGAGCGTTATCGCCGAAATCCGCGAGCCGGTCGCACGGGTCGACCTCATCGTGCCGGCCGACGCCATCGGCTCGATCATGGCCTTGGCGGAGGACCGCCGCGGGACGTACCGCCGGACGGAGTACCTCTCGGCCGACCGGGCGATCCTGACGTACGACTTGCCGCTCGCCGAGATCCTGTACGACTTCTACGACAAACTCAAGAGCGCGACGCGCGGGTACGGGACGATGGACTACGAGGTCTCGGGCTTTGTGGCGAACGACCTCGTGAAACTCGACATTCTGCTCAACGGCCAGGTGGTGGAGGCCCTGTCGCGGATCGTTCACCGGTCGAAGGCGGAGGCCCGCGGGCGGGCGATCCTGCAGCGCCTCCGGAAGGAGATCGCGCGGCACCAGTTCGAGATTGCCCTGCAGGCGGCCATCGGGTCGCGTATCATCGCCCGCGAGACGATCAAGGCCTTCCGCAAGGACGTGACGGCCAAGTTGTACGGCGGCGATGTCACCCGCAAACAGAAACTCCTGAAAAAGCAGAAGGCCGGCAAGAAACGGATGAAGATGATCGGGACCGTCGCGGTTTCTCAGAAGGCCTTCATGGCGGTTCTCGAAGCCGAGTGAGTGAATCGGTCGGCTTGCCGGCTGCGTCGGGTTACTTGTCGCGGACGAGTTGGAATACGCGCAGCATCGCCGGCGGGGGGAGTGGGGTGCCGGTCTGCAATGGCTGGTCGTGGTTGGGCGGCAGGGATTCCCACTTCAGGATGTAGCGCACGTTCGGGTCGCCCGATTCGCCGAGGTCGCTGGCGGTCCGCACGCCGATGCCATCGAACTGGATCTCCGGGCGATTCAACTCGGGGGGCAACTCCTTCGGCGGCGGGGTGAACTTCGCCGCCACCGGCTCAAGCGTTGTCTCGCGGAACACGACCATGCCCGCCCCATAATCGCGATGCCGATAGCCCACCGCCCACACGTCGTCCTCGACGCGTTGGGGCGCGGAAATCTTAATGCCGATGAACGGCATGGCCCCGCACCCGGAAAACTTCACCGGCTTGTTCCACGCGGTAATCACGCGCCGCGTCCACTCGCCTTCGCCAAACCGGGCCACGTAAAACTGCATGTTCCCGTTCGCGTCGGACTTGTGGTACGCGATCATCGGGCGCTGCTGCGAATCGAAAACCAGCCTCGCGCCGCCATTGATAATCCCGCCGCCCGACGGGATCGGATCGACGATCAGACCCTTGGTTCCGAGCGTCATCGGAAGTTCGACGGCCTCGCCGGCGGCGGTCTCCCAATGGATGAGATCGCGGCTGCGCGCGTAGGACAGATTGTTGTTGGTGGCACAGTCCGGCGTGTCGCGCCAGACCCAGAAAACGTGAAACCGTTTGTCGGGCCCGACGATGGGCCCGACCGGATACGCGTTCCGCTTCCCTTGGCCGTCGAACAGCGGCGTCTCGAGCAGCCGCGACCACGTCTGCGATTCGGCGTCATAAACGTTGCAAAGCTGCTGCCCGTTTCCGCTCCCGCCATCGCGGTACTGAAAGATCAGCCGGCCCGCCGTGTCGTTGAAGAAGTGCGGATACGTGCATCTGTTCTCGTCCTTGCCTGTCATAGGCAAGCGTTTGAACGTCGTGATATCGCCCGGGGTTTTCGTGCGAAAATAGATCAGCCGCGAGGCATGCATATTGCCCGACAGGTGCAGATTCCCTTCCGCGTCGGCCGCCATCGTGACACCGTTATGCGAGTCCCAGCCGACCTTCGAGTCGAGTTTGACCAATTGCCAATGGCGCTCGCACAGCGTCCGAGCCCCCACGGTCATCTGGTGGTTCGCGTCGTAGTAGGCCACATATTGACGCTGCCGATGCGTCAGCAGCGAGAATCCGAGCGGGAACCACGAAGGCACGGTGTCAATATCGATGCGGTCGGCGACCCGCCATACCGACTCGCCCGCATGCGCCGGATTCCCTGCCAGCGTCACCGTCACCACCATCACGCAAAGTACGCACGTTTTCACGATCTCTCCCGACGGGGCATCCTTCCTACGGTTTTTTTCGAGGCCCGTCCAGGCCCGCCTCCCCCCCGATCCGCGAAGTCGGGTTGGGGAAAGCACTTATCCGCGGAAAAACGCCTCAGGGCAAGGAAAATTCGAGAACCCCGGTCAAGCCAGGCCCACCCGGCCGGGCCTGAATCGGGGCGCCCGGAGCCCTCCATCCGCGTTTCAGTGGACGCAGAAGGCCCAATTGGCCGATAATAAACCGGTTTCCCCTACCAGTTCGGTCGCTGTGCACCCGATGGCGATTCGTCTCATAACTATAACCAGGTGAATCTCTGGCCTTGCGTGACGGGATGGGGGTTGCCGTGAACATCGATTCCAACCGGGCAGCGGTGGGTGAAGTCTCCGTGGCGACCGGCAGCACGGCCGTTCTGCTGGTGGATGACGAGCCGGACATTTGCTGCGTCGTGGCCGCGAAGTTGCGGGGGGCGGGATACACGGTTGAAACGGCGAGCGACGGAGCGGAAGCCTGTCGGAGGATGGCGGAGTCGCCGCCCCAGGTTGTGCTCTTGGACGTCATGATGCCCGGGATGAGCGGGCTCGAAGTCTGTCGGTGGATCCGAAGCCAGCCGGCGGTCCAGCACGCCTACATCATTTTTCTGACGGCCAAGAGCCAGGTCAGCGACCGGGTGAACGGTCTCGACGCCGGCGCCGACGACTACGTCGTCAAACCGTTTGACTTGAACGAACTGCTGGCCCGGGTGCGGGCGGGCGAACGGCGCTACACGAACGTGCACGCCCTTAAGGAGCAGGCCGTCCGCGACGCGCTGACGGGGCTCTACGGCAAGCGGGTGTTCTGGGCGTTCCTGGAGAAGGAGTTTCACCGCGCGCAGCGGTACGCGTATGCGCTGGCGATCGTCGTCATCGACATGGATAACCTGAAGGGGATCAACGACGACCGCGGACACCTGGCGGGGGATGCGGCCATTCGGGCGGTGGGGCGCGTCCTGGAAGGCTCTCGCCGCGGCAGCGACGTGGCCGTCCGCTTCGGCGGCGACGAATTCGTGCTCCTGCTTCCCCAGACCGACTTGGCCGGGGCACAGATTGTTGCGGACCGCGTCCGACAAGCCGTCGAGAACGCGAGCGTTGAGCATGCAGGAAACACCTTGTCGCTGACCGTGAGTATAGGCTTTGCCTGTACGGATGCTTGCTCGGCAGGAACGCCTGAGGAACTGTTCGAGTTGGCCGACGCCGCCTGCCGCGACGCCAAGCGGGGCGGCCGCAACAGGGTCCGTTTCTGCCGGGATGCGGCAGAGGTGGCCGGGAGGACGTCATGAAACTGCGTTCGAAACTCGCACTGGGGTTCGGCAGTGCGATGATCGTTTGCTTGGCGGCCAGTTACCTGCTGACGGAGACCTTGTCGCGCTCGTCGGCCGAGTTCGTGCGCGTGGCCCGCGAACGCATGCCGACCTACGCGAATCTGCTCCGCATAAAGGATTGCCACGAGAGGCTCGGGGGCCTTGTCCGACAAGGGCTCTCCGGCGCGGACTCCCTGTGGACCACGCGGCGGCTCGACACCCTCAAGGCCGAGATGGACCTTCTGTATGAGGGGACGGGGAAACTGCTGGAGGCGATGGCCAGTTACGATCCGACGGACGTCAGCGAGATGCAGAAAATGATGCAAGAGTTGCAAACGGCCAGCCACGAGGCGCTGACGCAGGGACAGCGGGCCGTCGGTACGGTCCGCACGGACGCCGACGAAGCCAACCGCGTGTACGGGGAGCACTTCAGGCCGGCCCAGGAACGGTCGGCTCGGATCCTCGAAGGCCTGGAGGCCCAGGTGGCCAGGCGCTTGACGTTTCAGGCGGAAAGGCTGCGCGGCATGGCCCAGTCGCGGGCGCGGTTGGTGGGAACGGTCGTGCTTCTGATTCTCCTTCTGCTGATGGTCGAGGCCTTGTCGCTCGGGCGGTACGTCACGCGACGGATCGAACGTTTGCGGGAGGGGGCCAACCGCCTGGCGGACGGGGACCTCGCGGCTCGAGTGAAGATGAAGGGGAAGGACGAGTTGGTGCAACTCGGGGAGGCATTCGACCGCATGGCGGAGGTGATCGAGGGCCAGACCCGCACATTGGCAACGAACTCCGAGCGACTCGAAAAGGAGGTCGCCGAGCGCACGCGCCAACTGGCCGAAAAGGCCGCGGAACTTGAAAGCAAAAACCTGGCTCTGGCACGGGCCAATGAGGAACTGCTCAGCCTGGACGCCATGAAGGACGAGTTTGTGTCGGTCGCCTCGCACGAACTCCGCACGCCGCTGATGGCGATGCAGGGGGCCTTGTCGCTCCTGGCGGAAGGGGAGGCCAAGCAGGAGACGGGCGAGACAGAGGAGTTCATCGCCTTGTGCTACCGGAACACGAACCGCCTCATCGCCCTCGTGGAAGAGTTGCTCGACCTGGGGAGCCTCGACAGCGGGCGAGTCCGCATGCGGCCGGGAACCATGCGCTTGGCCGAGGTGGTGGCCGACGTCGTGCAAAGCCTGCGGGTGATGGCCCAGGAGCGCGCGCTGGAACTGACGGCGGACGTGCCGGCCGACCTCGTCGCCTGGGCCGACGCCGACCGGACCGCTCAAGTGCTCACCAACCTGGTTTCCAACGGCCTGAAGTTCACGCGGGAGGGCGGGGTCCGCATCACAGCACGCGAAGCGGAAGGGTTCGTCGAAATCTACGTCGCCGACACAGGCGTCGGCATTCCGGCCGAGGTGCAGCCCATCATCTTCGACCGGTTCATTCAGGTTCGCGATCCGGCCACGCGAAACGCCGGGGGCGTCGGGCTCGGCCTCGCCATCGCGAAGATGCTCGTGGAAAGGCAGGGCGGCGAGATTTCGGTCGAGAGCACCCCGGACCGGGGGTCCACATTTCGCTTCACGCTGCCGCGGAGCCCGGCCGAGAGGCCCCGCGAGGCAGCGCCGGCCCAGGAGCCCGTGGCCCAGCTGAACTAAGAGCCTATCCGAATAACCGGCTCTACTGCGGCCGGCTGCGAAGGCCGAGGCCTGTGTTGTCGGCCCCAAACGTCCTCGACGTGGCACAAGGCCACGCCTCCGGGCGTTTGGGGCCTGCCGCCTTGGCCTAGGCCTTCTCGCTCGGCCTCGTGACGACCTGGTTATTCGGATAGGCTCTAACGCGGGGCGCGGAAAAACAAAAGGGCGGCCCCCGGCGGGGACCGCCCCAGTGTCCGTCCGGTCAGCCTCCGAAGCCTACGGGGAGACGCGCGTTACGTTCTCGGCCTTGGGCCCTTTGGGGCCCTGGGTGAGTTCGAACTCAACTTCGTCGCCCTCGGCGAGGCTCTTAAAGCCGTCGCCCGCGATGCTTGAGTAGTGAACGAAAACGTCGCCGCCTCCTTCCTGTTCGAGGAAACCGAAACCCTTCTGATCGTTGAACCATTTGACCTTACCGCGTGGCATTGCTGGTACCTCCTGACTCCGATTAAGAAAAAAGCCACCCGGCCGAGCGGAGAGCCCCGGACGACTGGCTACGACCGACCCGTACGAACGCACGCGACGACGTGCAGGATTCCAGACACGCTGCTGCTTCCGGATGCAACTAGGCACCTCGCTTCACAAGACGATTGTTCAGCGTAAGCCGGGCGAGTGGGCACGTCAAGAGGAAAAACGGGCCGGCCGCGAAAATCGTCAAAAAAGCCCTTTTCGCTTGCGTGGGAGCGTCCGGGGCCCTAAATTGGGCGTCTTCGCGGCGTGGCCCTAAAGCACGCCGGCTGCGGATCGCGGGGGAACGGAACGAGGTTATGGCAAGAGGCAGGCAGGCGATTCTGACCAGGTTGGCGGCGGCAGTCCTCGCGGCCGGGGCCGGGCTTCTGGCCGGTTGCGGCCCCCAACCCTGGCGGACCCCCGAGGGGCAGATCGTCACGGGAAAGATTGATTTTCAACGCGAACCGGCCACCGGCCGCGTGTACCATCTTTACATCCCCAAGTCCTACAATCCTCGCCGGGCGTATCCGCTGGTCGTGACCGCCCAGGGGACGTTCCCGTTCGATGAGGCGTCCGGGCAGCGCGATCGCTGGACCGGCGCGGCGGAACGGTACGGCCTGATCATCTGCTCGCCGGACTTCGACTCGGCGAGCGGCCTCTTGGGGATTCCGGCGGACCGGCCGGCCCCGGAACTGGTGCGCGATGAAATGGCGACCCTGGCCATTGTCAAGGAATTGCTCGGCCGCTACAGCATCAACCGCGACGCCATCATGATCACGGGATGGTCGGGCGGCGGTTTTCCGGCCCACTTCATCGGGCTGCGGCACCCCGAGGTGTTTCGGGCGATCGTGGGTCGGACGGCCAATTTCAACGAGCACCTCGTCACCGACGATGTCGCCCACCGCGCCCGCCACATGCACGTGTACGTCTTCTTCGGCGAGGGCGACCTGCCGGGCTTCGACGGGATGAACCGCAACGCCAACTTCTGGTACACCGTCCGCGGATTCCGTAACTTCGTCATCCGCCGTCTGCCCGGCGGTCACGACCCGAACCAGACGGAGGCCGCCCGGTATTTCTCGAACATCGTCGCGCACTGGCCGGCCCTCCACATCAGCGCCTCCCCCACCCAGGGGCGGGCGCCCCTGACCGTGCGCCTGGAGGCGCACGTCCGCGACCCGGACACGCCCGACGGCCGCGTCGATTCCGTCCTCTGGAACCTCGGCGACAACGCCGTCTCCTCCAAACCCGCCTTGACGCACACCTATGAAAAGCCCGGCCTGTACAACGTCTTCCTGACGGTCGTGGACCTGGACGGCCACCACGAATACACTCAGACGTGGATTCAGGTGGACTAGTTCTACAACGCTATCTCAACGCAGAGAGCGCAGAGAACGCAGAGATAAGAGATTTTTTGCTTTGTTGAAAAGATGCCTTTGTTCTCCCTCTCCCCCCAAAGGGTGGAGAGGGATGTTTTCAACAGAGCAAGATTTTTTCACAACAGATTACACAGCGTGCCCGGGTTCCGGCCGGACGCTATTCCACCGCCGCAACTTCACGCTGTCTTTTCCTTTTGATCCCTTTGACAGCCGTTCTCTGCGTTCTCTGCGCTCTCTGCGTTGAAGAACATAGTGTAGTAGTACTAGGCGAAAGGCTCGTCGGCCAGCATCTCCATCAGGGCCTGAACGTCGATGCTCCGGGAGACGAGGCCCTTGGCCGCCTCAATCTTGTCCGTGTCCTCGGGGCGGATCTTGAATCGCAAATCGCGGAGCCGTGTCGCAACGGAAAACGTGTCCTCCTGACACAGGACGACGGGCACCCCCGTGGAGGCCAGAAGCGACCGGACGCCGGCGGGCGGCTCAAAACCTCCCGTCAGGACCATGCCGGCCACCGGGCCCCCCGCCCCCGGAATCATCGGGCACATCAGGGTGGAAATGAGAATGTTGTCGACCCGGTCGCCGGGCGTCACGACGAGCGTGTTCTCGCGAAGGTAAGCGCACACGTGATGCGGTTCCATCGCCGCGACGACCGTGTGTTCGATCCGGTTGCCGATCGCCTCGTTTCCGGACAGCAGCGTGCCGTGAAGTTCCGCGAGAATCTGGTCCATGCGCGGCTGGACGAGTTGGGGCCGGTAGGGGACCGTCCCCAGCAGGCGCGTGCCGAGATGTTGGAGCCCCTGAGCGACGGCCCGCGCGATCTTCGTCTGCTTTTCCGGCCAGACCTTGTTGAGGATGATGCCTAGCACGTTGACCCCGTGTTTGCGGAAGAGATGGAGGCTGAGGGCCGCCTCGTCGATCGCGCGACCGATGCCGCCGTCGGTGATGATGACGACGGGGGCGCCCATGAGTTCGGCGACGCGGGCATTCGACAGGTCGAAGCAGGACCCGACGCCCGCGTGCCCGGTCCCCTCGATGATCAGCAGGCCATGGGCCTTGCGAAGGCGGCCGAATGCCTCCAGGATCCGCCACTGGAGGGGATGCGGGTCGCGGTTGAAAATGTAGTGCTCCGTGAAGCCCCGCTCGATCGCAATCGGGCTCATGTCTTCGGGCGAATCCGCCAGGCGGAACGCTTCGCGCGCCAGGACCGCGTCCTCGTCCACGTTCAACCCTTCGTAGCGCACGTAGCGCTGGCCGATGGGCTTCATGTAGCCCGTGTCGAGGCCGAGGTCGCGCAGCGCCTGCACCAGACCGATCATGAGCGTGGTCTTGCCGGCGTCCTGCTGGGTGGCGCTGATATAAAGCGGCTTCATCGGGTTCACCCCGCGTGGCTGATTACGGGTGCCGCAGAGCTAGTCGGGCGCTGTGGCACAATGACGAATGACGAAGCGAGGCAGCGCCGTTTCGTCATTGCAGTTTCGTCATTGATTCGTCATTCGGGTTTCGTCATTCGTCATTTGCCGTTCGGCTATCGTTGTCCGCCGGCGATACTTCGGTACGCCCTGAGAAAACTGTCGGAGTAGATCTGCTGGTTCATGAGCATCTCCGCCGTCGCGGCCACGTCGACGAGTTTCTCGTCCAGCACGTCCACGATGGCGGAGTCGCATCCGTGCGTCAGGGCCATCGCCAGGAAAACCCGGTTGATGAGGCTCCGCTCCGTGGTCCCCTGGCTCAGGTTCGAAAGGCCCATCGTGATGTGGGGCGGCGGGTCGGACATCAGCCTAATCTGGTCCATCGCCGCCAGGATATTGCCCGGCTGCTCCTGCGCCCCCGGCACGTTGACGGGCAGAATGATCGGGTCGATGAAGAGCCGGTCCGGCGTCAGGCCGGCTTCCATGCACTTCGTGAGAATCTCCGCGGCAATTTCGACGCGGCGGTCCACGTTCTGCGGGACGCCTTCGGCATCCATCGTCAAGGCGATGAGGCTCCCGCCCGCCTCTTGGGCCATCGCGACGTACTGGGCCAGCACCTCGGGGTCGCTCTTCTTCGAGAGCGGCGAGGAATTCAGGAGCACGCCGCGCGCCGTGTCGCAGACCGACAGGCCCGCGCGGATGATGGCCGGCTTCTGGCTGTCGAGGCACAGAGGCGTCGCGACCGCCTTCTGGGCGATCTCGACGAGCCACCGGATCGTCCCTTCCTGGTCGGCCGCGGCCGTGCCGACGTTGATGTCCAGGTACGCCGCGCCCGCTTCCGTCTGGCGGCGCGCGAGGTCGGCGATCGGGGCCGGATCCTTCGCCGCGATGGCCTCTTTGACGTCCGTAAACATTCCGTTGATGCGTTCACCAATTGCGATCATTTTGACCTCCTGTATTCGTCATTCGCCATTACGACGAGCGCTCGCCTTCGGCTCGCGGCTATTGAATCCGGTAAAAGCAATGTTAATCTCGCGGGTGCCACGGATTGCTCGCAATCCGTGTTTCCCGTGGTTGGCACACGGTTTGACAAGCAAACCGTGGCACCCCGGCATCACATTACTTTTACCGGACTCAATAAACGTGAAAGCGCGGCGGCTACGCGCCGGCGCCCCAGACGCTGTCAATGTATGCCTTGACGGTGGCGACGGCCTTCGGGTGCCTCATCCGCACGATGTCCACTCCGGACTGGAGGAGGGCGACGGCGGTGACGGCTTCCCAGAGGGGGCCTCGCCGGCTCGCGTCGCCCCACTCGGGCGCATCTTCCGTCGCAACGCGGGCCTCCTTGGCGCGCCAGGATTCGTATCCGACGTCGCAGATGACGGGCATGGCCATCAGTTTGTCGCCCGCCAGCGCCGCCAGACGCTCCCGTTCCTGGATCGAATACGCGTACTCCATCCCGTAGCCGAGGCTCCCCGTCGTCTGGAACATCACGAGGCGCTCGAGCGGGAACCCCATGTCGGAGACCAGGATGTTGACCTGCTTGGCGATGTTGATGTCGAGCGGGGCCTGGGCGATGAGCAGGTGCCCGTCCGCCAGGGCCACCGCCGTCAGGTTCTTGTAATTGTCCTGCGATACGATGCCGAGAAGCACGTTCTCGCCCTTGGCCGCCTCCGACACCTTCGGCATGACGGCGTTGTCCTTTTCGTCGTTCCCGCATCCCCACAGGATGAGCGGAACGCCGACGGCCGCGAGCACCTTCTTGGTCACGCCGACCGCGTGGGCGGCGTCGCGGTCGCCCTTGTCGGGCTGGATGCCGTCGAACTTCACGCACACCAGGTCCGCGCCCCATTCCTCGACGGCTTTCTTCGCCCAGGCGGCCGGGTCTTCCAGAACGCCCGCATACGCCTCCGCGAGGGCAGGGGGCCATTCCGCGGGCGCGGCGTCGAGGACGTCGATGGCGATGACCGGCCGGTGGCCTGTCGCCGGGGCGTCCCCGCCGTAGGGAATCGTTTTCGCGCCGCCGATCTTGACGGTGGTCTTGCGGCTCCCGCCGCCGAGCGTGACCTCGTTCACGCTTCCCGAATAACTTTCCTGAACCGCCGGTAGAGGCATGATCTCTCCTTCGTCTAGGGCGCGCTGGCCGCCGGAGTGCCGAGAAGTTCCGTAAGGGTCCTGCCCACGGCCGCCAGCGCCGGGCTGTCGGCTCCCAGGGCAAAAACGCTCTTGCCTTGCGTCGAAAGGTCGAGAACCGCGCGGTCGAAGGGGATGCTTCCCGCCGCCGGCAGGTCGCTCCCGCCGGCAGGCGCGGCGCCGCCTTCCTCCACCTTGTTCCACAGGACGAGCCGATCGCCGACGCTGATCGGCAGGCGCTCGGACAGGCCGAGGATGCGCTGGGCGGTCTTCGCTCCGACCACCGTCGCCTCCGTCACGATCAGAAGAAAGTCCACGGCATTGGTGGTCAGACGCGACAGGTGTTCCATGCCCGCCTCGTTGTCGATGACCACGTAGGCGTAGTCCTGCCCGGCTTCGTCGAGGTATGTGCGCAGCAGGTGGTTGACCGCGCAGTAGCACTTGGGCCCCTCGGTGTGGCCCATCGCGAGGAGGTCGAAGCCCTTGGCCTCGGCGACGGCCCGGTGAATGGCGTATTCGATGGCGCGTTCGCGGCTCGTTCCGGCGCCGGTCTGGAGTTTCCGGTCGAGAGCCTGGTCGCAAATCTTGCCGACCGTCGTCTCGGGCTCCAGGCCGAGCGCCAGGCCCAGGCACGCGTTGGGGTCGGCGTCCACCGCCAGGACGCTCCGCCCCGTGCGCTGGACCAGGTGACGGACGATCATCGCCGCAACGGTCGTCTTGCCGCTGCCTCCCTTTCCCGAGATGGCGACTGTCGTGCTCATGCTTTCTTTGTGCCCTTCGACCCTTCGGCCTTTTTGCTCAGGGTCGCCCTGGGGTTCTCGAAGGGCGACGGTGCGCTCCCGGCCGGTTTCTCGCCGGCGCTCGGAAACCGCGCGAGGTCCGTGTGCGGCAAAAAGTTCGCCTGGATGAACGCGTCCATGTAGCCGGGGTGGTTCATCAGGTCGAAGTACGTCATGCGGTCGGCAATTTCCTCGGCTTTGGCGAGGGCGTGTCGGCTCATGACGGCCATCTTCGCCCCCGCGATCGACGAGTTCCCCACGAAACGAATCCGGTCCACCGGAATGTCCGGCAACATGCCGATCCGGATGGCCTTGCGCACGTCCAGGTAGTTCCCGAACCCGCCCGCCACGTAGATGGTGTCGAGTTTGTCCACTTGCGTGCCGGTCGATTCCAGGAGGACCTGGACGGCGGCATAGACGCCGGCCTTCGAGCGGACGAGGTTGGAGATGTCGGCCTGGGTGATGGTGATGGCCTCGCGGCCGTCGGTGGGCGGCACGAGCGTGAACTCCGGGCCGTCGGGCCCCTCGATAAGGCGTGGATCGCCTTGCTGGATGAACCGCCCCGTGCGGTCGATGGCGCCGATCTCCAGGAGCGCAGCCAGGGCGTCGAGCAGGCCCGACCCGCAAAGGCCTCGCGGCGGGTCGCCACCCACCGTCTGGAACCGAAACGAGCCATCATCCTCCACGGTCAGCCGCTCGATGGCACCGCGGGCAGCCCGCATGCCGTGCTTCACCCCCGAACCCTCGAAGGCCGGGCCGGCGCTCGACGAGGCGCAGACCATCCATTCGCGCGATCCGAGCACCACCTCGCCGTTCGTGCCGATGTCGATGAAAAGGCTCAGGCGCGGGGCCTCGTAGAGGCGCGTCGCCAGGACCCCCGCCACGATGTCGCTGCCGACATAAGCCCCGACGGCGGGCAGCGTGTACAAGAGGCCCCGCTTGTGGATGCGGATGCCGGCCTCCGAGGCCCGGATGGGGGGCACCCACGCCGCCGTCGGAATGTAAGGCGACCGGCGGATGCGGCGCGGGTCCAGGTTCAAAAGGAAATGGATCATCGCCGTATTGCCCGAGCAGATGACGGCCGTGATGCAACTCAACTCGATCGCCTGGCGGACGGCCAGCGTCTGAATCAGGTCGTTGACGTCGTGCACGATTCGCCGCTGCATCTCGTCGAACGCGTCGTGCTGCTCGGCGTAGATGATTCGGCGGATGTAATCCTCGCCGAAGTGCATCTGCGAGTTGTACGTCGCCTCCGCGTCCACCGTCGAAGCGCCGGCCAGGTCCACCAGGTGCGCGACGACGGTCGTCGTGCCCACGTCCACGACGACGGCATAGTTGCACGCGCTGGTGTCGCCCGGCTCGATGTCCACCACTTCCATCGTTCCGCCGCGCTGCGCGACGATCGCCGTCACCTTGTATTGGGATTCCTGGAGGACGGCGGGCAGGCTCTGGAGGATGCGGTACCCGGTCTGCATCAGGGGCGCTTCGAAGCGGCCCCGGATCGCCATGTACAGCCGCTCGTGGTCCGCCTGCTGGTCTTCTTCCGTCGGGCTGGCCATCTGGAGGTAGTGCTTCTGGACGAGCGGGTCGTAGGGGAACGCGCCCTCCCCGGCGGGGCGTTCCGCGCCGAGGTCTTCGGTCGGCAACTCGCTGAAGCGGTGGGCGTCGCTGTCGACGAGGATTCGGCCGGTGTCGAGCGCGTGGCTCTTGGGCACCGTGACGGTGGTATCCGACAGCACGCGGGTCTGGCAGGCCAGGACGACGCGCTCGCGGACTTCCTGGGGCGCGAGGAGCGTGGTGGGCGGCGACTCGATTTCGCCTTCGTCCACCACGACCTTGCACTTGCCGCAGTACCCGTCCCCGCCGCAGATGCTCGTCACGTAGACGCCGGCCAAGCGCGCCGCCTCCAGAAGCGTCGCGCCCCGCGGGATTTCTGTTTTCAATCCCGACGGCTCGAAGCGAACCTTGCACATCACTTGTTTCTTCGAGGTCATGGCGTCACCGTCCGTTCCGGTTTTTCGAACACGTTCATCCAAGGGTGTCATGCTGAGCGAAGCGAAGCATCTCGCCGTGCGAATGGCGCCACGGCAACGACCACGGCGAGATTCTTCGGCCCGCAAGCGGGCCTCAGAATGACATCTTCTACGACCCCCAGATCTCCTGAAGGTACCGCGGAATGACGCTCGATTCCCGCGGACCGACCAGGATCTCCCAGCCGGTCTCCTCTTCCAGTTTTCCGCTCATGACGGCCACGTAGCCCGGGATGATCAGTTTGCGGTGCTTGACCTTGTTCTCCACGTCGGCCGCCTTCATGGCCTTGGCGACGGTTTTCTCGTTCAACTTGTCGCCCGAGTAGGCCGTCAGAACGCTCGTGCCTTCCGTGTCCACGCAGAGGATCCAGGAGGGGATGCGGCTGGCCTCCACGTCGCTTTCGACCGTGTAGTAGGTGAGCGAGAAGTTCGTCGTGAACAGGACGGGGCTGTTGTCCCCCGCCTCGCCGACGGGGTAGAGTTTCGGCTCGACCTGGACGGGTTTCTGCGGGTCCGTGTAGATATTCTGCCGGGCCGTCAGAATGGGCAGAAGCGCCCAGGGCTCGGCTGCCCCGACCACCACGATGCCCGCGTACTTTGCGACAAGGGAAGCGGCCCGGACGACCTGGGTCTCCGGTTCGCCTTCCGTCGCAAACGCGATGACGGGGTGCCCGAGCGGGCGGAAGTTCTTCTTGAGCGCCAGTTTGCGGACCTGCGTCAGGCCCGCCATTTCGGCCCAGCCGTCCGGCGCGTCGAGCCAGAGCGCGAGGTCTTCGCATCCGGCGGCTTTGAGTTTCTCCGTCAGAGCGGCCAGCGACTCGGCATCGGGCGCCCGGGCCACCAGGGGGCACTTGGCGCCCGCGGCGAGTTTGGCCATGGCCTCGGCCGTCTTGTCCGTGGCGGCACAGAGGAGGGGCCTGGAGTCCTTGACCTTCGCGAGGGCGGCCCCGGCCGCTTCGGCACTCTCTGTAACCAGGATAAGCGCTTTGCCGGTGGTCCTGGCGGCCTCGGCGGCGGCGGCGAACTTAGATGAGTCGCCCGATGCGTTCATGACGGCCACGGCGCCGACCGGCATGGCCTGGCCGATCCGCTCGAACGAAAGGGCCTTGATTGTCTCGGCCCGGGCCTTCAGCGCCGACGCATCCAGCGAGTCGGCCAGCGTGACGGCCACGACCGTCGGGCTGTGGAACTTTTCCTCGTGGCGAAAGAGGACCGTCTCGCCTCCGGTCTTCGCCTCCGCCTCCCCCGTGCCGAACGTTACCTGCCGCATCGGCGGCGCGGCAGCCGCCGCCAGCGCCTCGCGCGCCTGGGCGCTCGCGTCGGGACACTGGTCCAGGCTGACCTTCTTCTGGGCCAGGGCCATGGCAAAGGCCAGGCAGGTCGGCATGCCGCACTTCTTGCAGTTGGTCTTGGGCAGGAGTTTGAAAATGTCGAGTCCGCTAAGCGCCATGGCGAGATTGTCCTTTCCTGAACCTATTGTTTAACGCTTGAGACCCTGTGGAATCAACCTTCTCTTTCGGATTGCGTGCGGCGCGGCGGCTGGTGCAATGCCGAATGACGACATCCGAATGACGAATGAATGACGAAACGGCAATGACGAAGGTCCGCCTGCCGCCGCTCGTCATTCGGGTTTCCACCTTCGCCCTTTGGGCTTCGGCGGACAAGTCGGATTTCGTCATTTCGCCTCTCAGAACATCGGCGCCATCGCCAGGGCCGGGTGCTCGACTTTGGCGAGGTATGCAGCAACCTCCTCCTCGGTATTGGCGACGGATTCGTCGGCGATTTTTTCAAGGTAGGCTTCACCTCCAAGGCCCAGTTCCTCGGCGCGCTTGACGAGGGCATCGTGGAGGCCGTCCTTGAGCATCTTGGGCATCCAGACAATTCGGTGAAAGCCGCCGTCGGCGCTGATGAACTTCGGGCTGACGATGTACTGCCGCGAATGGCCGAAGAAGCCGGGGGTCTGTTTGCCGCCGCCGACGGTCCCTGCCGCCGTCGAAAACTTCATGCCGCATGGCGTCATCTCCGAATACTCGCGCGGGACGAGCATGATGCCGTTCGTCGAGGGCAAAATGGCCGAGATGCACTCGAAGCACCCGCACGAGGTCATCGGATCGGTGATCATCGAGTAGGCGCTCATGCGCTCGATGCTGCCCTGGCTTTTCTCGAGGATGAACTGGTTGACCTTTTCCCACTGGCCGAGCGCCGCGTCCAGGCACGGGCCTTTTGAGACCGGCTGGTTGGGACCGACGGGGTTGATTTCGTAAGCCGCACGACCGTCGAGCCAGTTGTAGGCCCCGCACAGGCCGGGGTGTTGCGGCGTGATGATGCAGACGTGATTCGGCGCGAACGATTGGCACAGCGTGCAGGAGTAGAAGATGTCCACGGATTCGTCGGTCAGGCCGGCGAGGCGCGCATCGCGTTCGGCGAAAACCTGGAGGGCCTGCTCCTCCAGTTCGAGGACCTGGGCTTCCTCCGTGTAAATCTTGACCTGGACCTTGTCCAGGATGCTCGAGAAGTCCTCGTGAAGCGTGGCGTGTAGGATTTTGCCGATGTGTTCCAGACGGAAACCGGCCTTGTAAGCGTCCTTGCTGATGCGGACCCAGTTGATGTTGCGCTGGCCCATGTGCCACAGGCCCTGGGCGTGGTTGAGGAACGTGTGGATCTGCCGCTCCAGGACCGGCTCGAAATCCGGCTGCATCTTCCGCCCCGCGACCTCGACGATGACACAGAGCGGCATCTTGCCGCCTTCTTCCACCGTGTCAACGTCCGGCCCGATAACCTCGACCTTGCCGTCCTCCACCTGGTCGGTCGGCATGCTGCGGAGCCATTCGAACGCCGGCGTCCGCTGGCCGCCGAACTCCACGTGCATGTCTTCCTTGCGGATTCGCTCGCCCTCAAACGCCGGGCTGAACGCCACGGGGATCGGGACCTCGGCGATCTTGATCTTCAAGCCCCGCACCTCGATGGCCTTTTCGACGATCTCCGAATGCGGGATGTTCGAGACGACGTGCTCGTAGGTGCAGACGCCCGTCGGCAGGATCTGCGGGATGTCGGAGTCGGCAATCGTGGGGAATCCGAAGTTGATGGCGCCGGCGGCGGTGGCGTACCATTCGTCGGTCACCTCGCCCAGCGCCAGGACGAATGCGAAGACGCGGGCCTTGTTGTAGAGGAGGTTGCGGCGGAAGTCGCCCGGCTGGACGCCGCCGAAACTCAGCGCCGCACGCGCCGCAAACCCCAGGGCGTAGATCGCGGCCGAAATGTCCGGCCCGAAGGGCACCAGCCGCGTGTCCCATCCCAGCTGGACACCGCCCTCCGCCAGTTGCTGGGCGAAGGTGGTCCCGTTGTGGCCGGCGGCCATGAAGACGTAGAGGCTCCGCTCCTGCAACTTGCGGGCGATCGCCACAGCCGTCTCGACGTCCGGGGCGGCCCCCGCAATGGCTGCAAACCCCGGGGCGGTGCCGTCCACGAATTGGATGCCGCGCTCCCGCAGGATCACGTCGTCCGCCGCCCCCAGCCAGAGGTCGCGCACCGGATTCGGGCCGACCAGATATCGGCAGGCCTCGACGATTTCCTCGGCAAAGAGCGTCGCCATGCCCGCGTCGAGCGTCGGCCCCAGGTACGGCAGCCACAGCCGCTTTTCCACGGGCGGCGGCAGGAGTTCCCGGATGCGGTCCATCACCGGCCGAAAGTCCGACAATTTGCGGACCTCGTGGCCGGTCATGGCGTAGATGATGGGGATGAAGTACCCCGTGTTGGGGAACTCGACGGCCGCCTCCTCGCCCTTTTCCTTGATGGCTTTCTTGAGGATCTGGTCCGCTTGCTTGGCGATCTTGTGAGCGCCGCGAATGGCGGCGGTGGCGATCTTTCTCGACATGCGTCGGCTCCTTTATTCCCTGAACGAAGACACCTTCTCGCGGGTTCTCCCCGTTTTTCAGACCTCCAGTTTCTGGCGGTCTTCCATGCCGTACAGTTTCCGTTCGCGCTCCTGGTTGATGCCCAGGGCGTCGCGCTTCGCCTCGATGTGGGCGTGCATGAGTTCGGCCGCCTTGACGACGTCGTCCTCGACGGCCCATTTGCCGCCCAGTTCCTCTTCGATTTCCTCATAGAGATACTTCGCCACTTTCGATTCGGACCACACCGGGAACAGTTTCTTCGAGAAGACGACCAGCAGACCCGAGGCGACGAAGTAGTGGCCGATCGAGATGGCCTTTTCGGTAATGTGTTCCAGACAGGCTCCCGCGACGGGCAGGTCGGAGATATCGTCTCCCAGGCCGCCCTCGCGGACCATTTCGGCACACGCGACGAGGATGCGGCTGTTGTCCACGCAGGACCCGACCGCCAGGACGGGCGGGATGCCGACCGTTTCGCAGATTTCCCGCAGTCCCGGCCCCGCCAGTTCCGCCGCCTCCGGCTTCATCAACCCCAGTTTGCCGCACGCGATCTGCGCGCACCCGGTGGTGACGACCAGGATGTCGCGCTTGATGAGTTCGCGGATGAGGCCGGTGTGTCCCCAGTCGTGGCGGACCTTGGGGTTGGTGCAGCCGACCACGCCCGCGACGCCGCGGATGCGGCCGTTGATGATGTTGTCGTTGAGCGGCCGGTAGGACGAGCGGAACCGCCCGCCGAGCATGTAATTGATCGTCTCGTGGCTGAAGCCGACGACCACTTCGCCCTTGTCCTTCGGGATATGGACGGGCTTGCCCTTGCGGGCCTGGAACGCCTCGATGGCCTTGCGGACGATCTCCTTGCCGACCTCCATTGCCCGCGCCTCGTCCATCTGGACGTGCTCGACGCCCGGCATGTGGGCCTTCTCGCTGGTGGTGATGAGTTTCGTGTGGTAGTGCGGAACGAGTTCCGACAAACTCTGCATGATGCACTGGATGTCCACGCACATCAGGTCCACGGCGCCGGTGGCGACGGCGAGTTCCTGCGACAGGAAGTTGCCGGCAACGGGGATTCCATGTCGCATCAGCAGTTCGTTCGCCGTGCAGCAGATGCCGGCGACGTTCACGCCCTTGGCGCCGGCCTTCTTGGCTTCCTCGGCGATTTCGGGCAGCGTGGCCGCGGCCGCTACCATCTCCGACAGAAGCGGCTCGTGGCCGTGCACCACCAGGTTGACCTCGTCCTCCTTCAGCACACCGAGATTGATCTCGCCGCGCGCGGGCACCGGTGTGCCGAACATCACGTCCTGCAGTTCCGTTCCGATCATCGAGCCGCCCCACCCGTCGCCCAGGGCGCATCGGCTGGCATGGTGGAGGATGCTCTTATAGTCCTGGTCCACGCCCATGTGGGTTCGGTGGAGGGCCTCGACGATCTCGCGGTCCACGGCGCGGGGCGTAACGTCGAGTTTCTTCCACAGGGCCTTTCGCGCCTCGGGGGCGCGTTCGGCCATCCGCTGCGTGCCGTGCGGCTTGCCGAACTCCGCCAGCATCAACTCGCCGAGCTCCTCGGCGATTTGTTTGTCCTCGCGGCCGTCGGTCGTGATGCCCATCTCCTTGGCCAGCGCGAGCAGTTTCGTGCGGTCCTTGATGCCGTAGTCGGGCGCCTCGCCGCGGGCCATCGCCAGGAACGCGTGGGCGACGCCCCGGCCGTGGTCCGAGTGGGCGCTCGCGCCCCCCGCCACCGCGCGGATAAAGTTCCGCGCGATGATCGTGTCGGCATCGGCCCCGCACACGCCGCGCTGCGGCCCATCGCCGAACGGGTCAATCCGGCAGGGGCCCATGTTGCAGATGCGGCAACAGAGGCCCAGTTGCCCGAAGCCGCACTGCGGCTCCTGGGCCTCGAGGCGGTCCCAGGCGGTCTCGATCCCCGCCTCGGCCATCCGCGCCAGCATCTCCTGTGCCGCCGGGTCGCATGTCATCTTCTTCGGATCCATTCGGACTCTCCTCGTTTACGTTGCGGAGGACGACTTCGCCAACCGCGCGGCCGCGCCCCTGCGCCTGCACTTGGGACACAACCGTGCCAGCCGGCGAAATTCCTCCCAGTCGATCTTGGCCCGCTTGAGGGCTTCTTCGGACACCGGCAGGCTGACCACGCGCTCCCCGCACACCTCGCACGTGAGCAACTTCGCCCGCGCCTTGAAGGGGGAGATCTCGATCTCGCCCTCCTCTTCGTGAATCCGGATTTGAATGGTTCCGACGGGACAGACGGCCGCACAGGCGCCGCACGCGATGCAATCCTCGGACGGTTGCCGGAAGGGCGGGCTGACCGCGCGGTCCTGGCCGCGACCGGAAAAACCGATCGCCGCACAGCCGAGGACTTCCTCGCACACAGCCGTGCAGAGCCCGCACAGGATGCAATCGCGCTGGCTCACCGTGACCGTGGGATAAGGGGTGCCCTCGACGCCCATGCGGCGGGCCATCGCCTTGAGGGCCTCGTTCTCGGGCGCCCGCGCCAAGAGCAGTTGCATCACGCCCGCCCGGGCCCGGACGGCCTGCTCGCTCGAAACGCTGACCGTGATATCCCGGCGGACCGGGTAATTGCACGCCGTCACCAGTTGCTTCCAGTCGCCGCGGTCCAGTTCAACCATGCAGACGCGGCACGTGGCGGGAGGCGAAACGGCCGGGTGGTAGCACAAGGTCGGAATCCACAGGCCGGCCTTCCGGGCGGCGTCGAGAATCGTCGCGCCCGCTTCCACCTCGACCTTCACGCCGTCTATCGTCACCGTGGGCACCGCACAGACTCCTCTAGACCTTAAGGACCGCGTCGAACGGACACTTCTCGAAACACGTCCCGCAGAGAGTACACTTTTCCTGATCAATCACGTGGGGCACCTTCTTTTCGCCCGAGATGGCGTCCACCGGGCAGTGCTTCTTGCAGAGGCCACAGGCCTTGCAGGCCTCCGCGTCGATCGCGTAACGGAACAGGCCGCGGCACTCCTTGGCCGGACACCGCTTTTCGAGGATGTGGGCATCGTATTCGTCGCGAAAATAGCGGATGGTCGAAAGCGCAGGGTTGGCGGCGGTCTTCCCCAGGGCGCACATCGCCGTGCCCTCGAGCAGCACCGCCATCGCCTGGAGGCGCTCGACGTCGCCGACCTCCCCCTCGCCGTGGGTGATCCGATCCAGGATGGAAAGCATCTGCGCGAGTCCCTCGCGGCACGGGGTGCATTTGCCGCACGACTCGTCCCGCAGAAAGTTCGTGAAGTACCGGGCGACGTTCACCATGCAGGTGTCTTCGTCCATGACGATCATGCCGCCCGAACCCATCATCGAGCCCAGTTTCGTCAGTTGGTCGAAGTCCACCTGGGCGTCCAGGTGCTCCGCCGGGATACATCCGCCGGACGGTCCGCCCGTCTGGACGGCCTTGAACGCCTTGCCTCCCTGGACGCCGCCCCCGATCGCTTCGATGATCCGTCGCAGCGTGATCCCCATTGGCACTTCCACCAGGCCCGTGTTCACGACGTCGCCGACGAGGCTGAACACTTTAGTCCCGGTCGATTTTTCGGTGCCGATGGAGGCGAACCATTTGGCTCCGTGGTTGATGATGGCGGGCACGTTCGCCCAGGTTTCCACGTTGTTGAGGTTGGTCGGCTTGTCGTGAAGGCCGTGCTCGACGGTGTGGACGTACTTGGCCCGCGGTTCACCGGGCCGCCCCTCGAGCGAAGCCATCAGGGCGGTGGACTCGCCGCACACGAAAGCCCCCCCGCCGCGATTGATCCGGATGTCAAACGAGAACCCTGTGCCGAGAATGTCCTCGCCCAGGAGCCCCAGTTCGCGCGCTTGTCCGATCGCTCCTTTGAGACGATCCACCGAAAGCGGGTACTCGTTCCGCACGTAGATATAGCCCTGAGACGAGCCGATGGCGTACGCCCCGATGACCATCCCTTCCAGGACGGCGTGCGGGTCGCCTTCCATGACGACGCGGTCCATAAAGGCGCCGGGGTCACCCTCGTCGCCGTTGCAGATGACGTACTTGGGTTCGCCGGCAGCATTGCGGCACGAGCGCCATTTGCGGCCGGTCGGGAACCCGCCGCCGCCCCGCCCGCGGAGGCCCGAGCGTTCCACCTCCTGGAGCACCTGCTCGGGCGTCATCGTCGTCAGGGCCTTCGCCAGGGCGCTGTATCCGCCCGCTGCAATGTAATCCTCGAGGCTCGCCGGGTCGATCACGCCGCAGTGGGCCAGCGCGATTCGCTGCTGGGCCTTGTAGAAGGGGATCCCGTCGGCCGTCCTGGCCCGTTCTCCGGTCGCCGGGTCCTCGTAAAGGAGCCGTTCCACCACCCGTCCGCCCAGCACCGTCTCGCGGAAAATCTCGGCGACGTCGGGCTCCTCCACCCGCTGGTAGAAGATGTTCCCGGGGTGGACGATGACGAGGGGTCCCCGCTCGCAGAGCCCGTGACATCCCACGCCCTTGGCCTCGATCGCGACGTCGGCGCCGGTCTGGCGGACGGCCTCGGTGAAAAGTTCGTGCAGTCTCATCGCCCCCTTGGCGACACACCCCGGGCCGATACAGACGCGCACGCATTTCGCCGCGGGATCGCGCCGCTTGCGCAGATCTTCCCGCAGGCGTTCAAGGTCCGCCGTCGTGCTGAGCCGTTCCATGCCAACGACCGTCACTTTTGAGCCTCGCTTTCAGCCGGCGCCTCCTCCGGGGAAAGTCCGCGGAGGATGTCCCTGGCCGAATCCAGCGTGATCCCGTTGTAGTACTTGCCATCCACGATCATCACCGGCGCCACCGCGCACGCGCCGACGCAGTTGACCGGGTGAAACGAGAACAGGCCGTCCGGCGTGGTCCCGCTCGCCTCGACCTGGAACTCTTTGCGGAGGGCCTCTGAAATCGCGCCGGAGCCTTTCAGATAGCAGACCGTTCCCACGCACAGGGTCACTTCGTGCAGCCCCTTCGGCGCGAGGCGGAACGAGGAGTAGAACGTCGCGACGGCATAGAGGCGGCTCAGGGGCACGTCGAGCCGTGCGGCCAGCCGGTGCAGTTGATCCAGCGGCAGATACCCGCACTCGGCCTGGAGATCCTGCATCATGGGGATCAGCATGCCTTCGTCGTTCTCGTAGCGATCCACGATGTCGGCGATGATCCGTTCTTCCGTTAGTTTGCTCTCGGCCATCCGTCTTGAACCTTAATTAGCGATGCTAAACCGACTCAAGCGTCACTTCCGCTCCGCGTTTCTCTAGTTCGTCCGCAATCTCCCGGACAACGGTCAACTTCATGCCCAGTTCCCCCGGCAGGCTGGGGTTCTGGTGGGCCGGGTTGACGGCCCGGC
>Ga0307379_10003092_pt1 | contig 24232 bp, 29 predicted proteins | sample UN2MG_FD_202237 | JGI IMG/M metagenome (GOLD analysis project Ga0307379, IMG submission 202237) | Soil microbial communities from Risofladan, Vaasa, Finland - UN-2 | ecosystem: Environmental > Terrestrial > Soil > Coastal area > Acid sulfate soil | place: Finland: Risofladan, Vaasa | collected...
ATTGGAATCTCTTAATGAAATTTTCAATGCATACATAGGGACGCTAAAATAATGACTAATCATTGTTGCTGGGATTGTTCCGCCGCGCACTAACCCGACAATGTAATTAGGTCGCCAGCCGTCGGCACCGGCACTAATACTCCTACAAATAGAAGAAACTTGAGCCCTTATGTCGTCCCAAGTTAAGACTAATTTGTTTTCAGTTTTAGGTAAGAGTCTACGTCCACCCATTTTTGCTTCCTCCAATTAGTATGTGTTAAAAACCCCCAATTCCTACTTCGGCGCCACGGAATAAACAACGTCCAACAATCAGTAACATCGGGGTTTAATTCTATTCTGTGATAAGATGTTGCTGCACAAATTCTAAAATGTCCAGGTCCGCGCCAGCGTCTTTGCTCGCCAATAATTACATCTGTATTAGTTACAATATTCCATGCATATTTAGGTATCCATTCATAATAACCACCTGTTAAAATTACTGCCATATATGGCCACGGATGATCATGTAAATCGTCGGGATCAGACTTTAGGAATTTGTGCAGGAAGATATTAAATGGAAAGTTTTTTCTGTTCTTTATAAAGACATAATATCGTTCTAAATATGGCTCAGCACTTTGCCTGTCTAAAACGACACGCTTCCGCCCGTGTTCTTCTAACCAATTTAGAAACCGTCCAAACATAAAAATTCCTTTTTGTGCGTCATTTCTAAAACCTTTATTCCGCTTACCTTTATGAAAAACAAAGTGATTAAACCTTTACCTTCATCTGTGTTTGGTACTTTAATTCGAAAATAGTTTATATCACTGGGCGCAAACGAGAATCCCGAAGCCGCCTCACTAAGCATTCTCTGAGAAAATGTTTCACCACTAATGGTGCTCCTCGATCCGGTCATCCTATAAATGCTTATTCCTTGATTAACCAATTCTCTTACTTTGTCCCAATTATTAAACATGGGCCCACTAGTAACTGCAATATCAATTAAGATATTACGGTCGTTCATTATTTCATCCTAGCAATAATGTTAAAGAATTCCTGTCTAAGCTCTGGTGTGTCTCGCATTGTGCCTCTAAGCACGCTCGTAGTCATGTCACTTTGGTGTTCCCTGACACCCCGATGTGTCATGCAAAAATGCTCTGCTTGTATTAGTACAGCAATACCATCAGCTTCGGTTTCAACTTCTATTGCATCGGCTAGTTGCATAGTCATCTCTTCCTGAATTTGTGGACGACTTGTAATCCAATCTGCAATTCTATTAAATTTGCTTAGGCCAATTACTTTACGTCCGGGAAATACTCCAACGTAGGCTTTACCTACGATCGGCATTATATGATGGGCGCATGTACTTCTTATTGTAATAGGTCCGGTTACATACAACTGATCATATTCTAATTCGTTTGGAAATGCTGTTATTGCTGGAGGATCTTGATATCGTCCAGCAAAAATTTCAGTAACAAACATCTTAGCGACACGCATTGCAGTTTCTTTAGTATTGTGATCATTCTTAGTATCAATTACTAATGCCTGTAGTACGCTTTCCATTTCTGTTGCAACTTCCTTAATAAGACGTTCTTCATCCCCAGGAATTAATGCTTCAGAAATATTGTCATTACTAAAATAACGTTTCTCTAACCGTTTAAGTCTTGCTCTAATTTTGTCGGATGTCTTCATAGTACTATTTAGAATTTTCCTTGTATGTCCAAACATTATTCAACCGTATTTTTTTAATTTGTTGTCCAGTGTTAATATTGGATTGGTATAAGTCACATATCCAAATAGTGTAATCATTAAATTCAGGTTTCCCTAATAATTTTCTAATCACAGGTTCGACGTCATCAGCCCAGTCTAATCCTCCTAAACCACAACCAATCTTTGGTATGTAAATCTTACGTTGAAGATCGGTATCATTAACAGCTAGAAAGACTTCGCATATACAGTCTTCAATTGCTTGTATATTAGCGTATACTGCCTTATTGTTTCCATATGCTAATTCAACTGGCCGTCCATAATTTTCTTGTGTGATAGCATTTACAATGAACAAATTTTCAGTTGCTTGAAACCAGATATTAGTACCGACTTCGAGTCCCTCTTCAAAAAATTCTCTTTTGTACGCCATATATGCGCCAGGCCACCGTTTTTTAACAGCCAACGCAGCGCCTGATCCCATTACACCTTGAGCATTGCATCCATGAATAACAACGCCTCGGGTTACTTCTGTTATGTCTTTTTTAATAAAAACCATTGACATGATATTTGATCACATTTGTTAAAGTGTTAGCCGAAAAATAAAACTTATCTAAATATTCTTTCGTTAAATTTAGATTAGTTTGCGTAATAAGACTGCCATAGTTGGTCATTAATTTTCTAATTTTCGCAACTAGCTTATCTTTATGCTTTGTGTATAATTCAAAACTACTAGTCCATTCAGTTTCATAAACAAATTCATTCTTAATGTACATTTCTTTATAGCTTAAACGCGAAGGGACTAATGGAATTGCATTTGCTAATACACCCTCGTAACAACCAATACCTAATGTTTCTTGTAGGTTTGCAGAAAACACAATTTTAGCTTGTCTCAGTAATGCGTGGTATTCGTCTTTAGTAAGAGGCTGGTCCTGACAAACAATGAATTCATATTCAGGCAGTGCTTCCTTTAAGTCTAAAAATATGTCTACTTGTTTTTCCGGCGCCAGTCTGTGCGGGAATAATATTAGATCTCGTTTCTGAGATGCCTGAGGACGTATTGCTGCTTCTAAATATTCAAACGGCCAACCTGATCTAAGTATTTTAGGGAATCGTCCGGGGAACTGTCCATTAATTTCTAACGGGGTCTTTCCAAATAGGTTTTTACAAAACATTTCGATATGGAAATTAGTTGCAAAATAATTAGCGTCGATTGCATAGAACAACGATTTCTCAAAATGTCTTACCCACGGCTTATCGCCAATGAGTCTACCTAAAAAGTCAGCTGGGTCATAGCTGCCCGCATGCCACAACGCATGTATGCCTACAGGAATTTGTAACAATTCGCTCATGTACTTCAAGTTGATAATCCCGGGGTGCCATGCATCTGTAAATAGAAATTGGTCTCCCGCTTTGATATATCCATCGCAAAACATTCGGCTAAAAGCTTCGACTTGTGATGCTTTGTAAATGTTCGTGCCACCGAAATTTAAGAAGGCCCCGGGAGTAGTCGCCGCCGGAATATCCACGCGGCCCTCAATTACACCTGTGGGTATTCCTGCATCATCAAACAGCTTAGGAAGATGTGTCTTCCACTGTCCGGTGTATCTGGTTTCGACAGCTTCGAGGTCAACTAAGTGTAACATTAGCGATTGCGCTTTTTCTTATTGCTTACCTCTTTGACGTACTTCTTCCAATTAGAATTCTTGTTGTTATAGAGGTCTCCTTGGTTGAAGGGAAGAAGCTCAAACCTACAAAAGTTTAGGTAGTCTTCTAAATCATTAAAGACTTTAGAAACCTCGGGCTTCATGGTTAAGTACTTCTTAAGCCAAACTGGATTAGACATGGTTGTTCCTTAGTGTGGTTTAGTAAAATCGTATTTTGTAAAACTACCGTTTTCTCTGTCTTCACTAATCTCTATCCAAGTATTTCGTTTTGGATATTGATCAGAAATAGCAACGAAAAGGTCATCAGATAGCATCTCACAGCTCTTATTATTAAGTTCTAGTGTGCCGTCATTATATTGCCTCTCTAACCAGCGTTTAAATTGAATAAATTCTAAATCTCTGTCGTCGTGAAAAACCTGGATCCATACTTTGAAATGAAATATATGTCTGTGTGGATAACCTAAAAATTTTACGTCCTCTAAATTGGGATCATCTAACGCAGCGGGATATTTATGAATGCCCTCTTTTTGGAAGGTAACCCAAATCATTTTGGGAGCGTTCTCCCGAATATTATTACGAACTCCTGCAATATATTCGGCATATTGTTGTTCAGGACTAAAGTCTCTATCACTCATGCAGTCTATTGTATATTAAAGAGTTTTACTTGTCAAGTGTTTGATTAGGAGTGGAATTAATCATATAATCTTCGATGATTTCGCATATCTGATCCAAAAATACATCTTTGGATATATATTTCCCAGTGTATTGACACCAAATGTTTAAAATTTCGTCCATTTCTTCATTTTTTTGGTTATTTTGGGAATTTAATTGTTTCTCATATTGTACAAGGGCATTCTTTGCTATTGTACGCATGTAATCGCGTTCTCCATTGCTTCCAAACGCCGAACCATAAGTTAATTCCTTCCCATCAAAATACTTCCCGGACATTGGAAATTCATTAAACCATTCTTCAATTCTACGCAATGCTTTTATTAACGTTCTATTTGGATCAGACATAGTTATTTCTCCACTTCGAATAAGTTATTAAACATAGTCATAGCGTTTACTGCTTTCTTTCCGCTAAAACCTCTTGTGCCAACAAGACGCATCCAAAATTTACTGTGGTCATCTAGGAATTGTAATGCTTTGTCCTTGTCGTCAATACGGATTGCTTCAGTAATTAAGTCTCCCATAGTGTTCCGATCAATATCATCTTCAATTAACATATTTGGATAGATATTGGTGTCGTATAATTCATTGGCTAATTTCACAGCCATTAAATGTATCCAAACATTGTGCGCCATTAATATTGCATAACTGAAACTATCCCAGCTTGTATTACCTTCCTTACCTATTTTATTTAGATCACCTTCTTTGTAGATACAAATATCTTTAATAAGCAAATCTTCTGTTATAGGGCTATCAATAAAATGTTTAATTTTGGTTTTTTTACGCCTCATATCTTCTAGTAATGCTTTACTAAATTTTCTTTTATCGGTCGCATACTTCTTATCATCGGGGCCAAATTCCATTCTGTAAATCCACTTTTCGCGTTCAGTTAGTTCTATGTCAGTATAAATTCTACCATTAGCAGTTGCTAAGAATGGACTAGCACAGTCGAAACTAATTGTAAAGTTTTCGTTGTGATACTTTCTAACTGCTTTTTGTATATCAGTTAATGCCAGTGCCCACTCTAGTCTGCTTGTACCTAAAAAGTGCATCCAATCATGTGTTCCTTTCTCTAGCAGCCCGTCGAATTTTAGTGTTATAACTCGTTTTAGTGCTAAATGCAAGTCGCACATATTTTGTCCGCCCATAGCCCAGCCGTTAAAATGTGTGGACTTAAACTTTTTGGGATCACAGTAGTGTTTCATTTCTTTGTACCAATTGTCTGCTTCGGCATGATTCTCGCCTTGCAGTACGTTTAGAAATTTACAGCTACCAGAGCCGTTTTTCATAAAATAATCGTTATTAATCTTTGTTGCGTTTACAGCATCCTCAAATGTTGCTATCTTAGTTTTTTTCACAGCTTCCGGCCGCCAACGTGTCCACACAGGAATATCTAGTCCCATTCCGTAGTCTGCAATACCTTCTAACCAACTTAGAACTAGTTTTCTCTGCTTACTAGATTTAGGACAATTAACATCACGCCAGTCACCTTCCCACACACCCTTGCCGATTTGGAAACCTCCACTGTCTCCTAACAATAAGGAACTAGACTTGTCTCTACTCCTTATCATATCCTCTTTGGGTTCGTGTTTGTCTAAATTTAATTGCGCATGTCCTGCACTGTATAGCGCATACGGATAATAAAATGTAGCTTTGTCTTTGTTAAGAAAATTTATGCTCTCCATACCGTTTTTAAGACACTTGGGAATCCTTTTCTCAGGAACGTATTCCTCAAATCGTTGTTTGCCTATAAATGTAGCATAGAAACTGCTAATTGCAGGCAAAAAGATGGCATGATTCTTATTAAACGTAGTAAATTCGTTTTCCATTACTTGCTTTGTGCAGGGAGGATATATTCATACAATGCTGTTCCACTATCAACGGTGATCAGCAACGCTCCTTGGTTACTAAATTGCATTACCTTGTCGCCAACTAAGTTTAAAATACAAATAACTGGCGCGACTGGCCATGCAAATCCTTTGTTTAGTGTTCCAGATACTTTCGGTTCGAATACAAAGTTACCAGCATAGCTGCTAACATCACCAAAGTGAAATACTAAGTTCTTGTTTTCAGTTTTTGCAGTAAACAACGGTTCGTCGTTGTTTGCCTGACTTTGAAATTTAAATTTGTTGATGCTGGCAATACTCGGAGCAACGTCAACATCCCATTCTACGCCTTTAAATTTAACCGACTTTAGTTTTTCGTTAATGACCTCAGTGCTCATAAATCGATAATCGTTTTTAAAGTCGCCACCCTTGTTAGCAAAATGTAAGCAAACTGGAATTGTGTCCTCACCTTTCTTCTGTGTTTCTACGTTAATAACCGAATCCTCGTCATACTCCGGAATACCCAATATAACATTTAACTTTGCTAAGTTAGGAATACCAAACGTACCCATAAATTCTGAGGCTGGCTTTCTAAATTTCCCGTTAATAACAACAGAATTATCCTCTGCTATTGCAAAGAATTTTGTTTCTTTTTTGTCGCCAACAAGCTTAACGTATTGAACATTCCCCAATGCATTAATGTGGTCAACTAGATCCTGCAGATAGTCTTTAATCATATTCATATCTCCTAAATTGAATTATACAGCATTAAAACATAAAAGTCTACTGTCCTACCATTTTAATTGAACCAACTGTTTTCCTATTTTTGACTGTTCTTAAGTTACCTGATTTTTTGAGCACCATCACCGTATGTTGATTGAATGTTTGCACGTCATCAATTATAAATGGAATTTGTTCTTTGCTGGGTTTTAGAATGTATTCTAACAAGTAATTTTTCGTTATGCAATTTAATTGGGGAGTATCACCGCTGTCTATCCATTTACAAAACATATCGTATCCAGCTTCACTTAGTACATCGACGAATGAAAGAAGTAGAATTCCGCCCGGCCTCAACAATTTGAAACATTGATTTAGATAATTAAGTAGATGCATTGTGGCTATGACACTAAAAATTTGTGTAGTTAGTATTAGATTAAATTGTCCCTGTGGTAGTTTAGCTGATACTTCTAAAAATCTACCTACAACTTCGTAGGGTTGTAGGGATTTAACAAATCCAGTATTTGAATAAGTGTCGATTTGACTTAATTCATTGGGTTTGGTTATTACATAATGCGGATCGGCCGGAGACATGGATGTAACTAACGTTTTGCTGTGGCTGTCTAGATTCAAAACTGGATACCGATGATCAACTTTGTGTTCAATAACCGAAACAATATGATTGAGAGCCCCAGCATCAAATTCAAGTGCATTATTAACCCATTCAGTATAAAATGGAAACTGATTATCAGTATTAATATTGTATGTAGTTCTTGCTCTTGTAAGTTGTTCCTCTACCCTACCAACGTAAGTCATTTCCGCCTTCGATAATGTAGCGTCTAACTCTTGTAGATTTTGTAACAGGCGCTCACTCGGCTTATCATCGTTGCTTAGTATTTCAGCAAATGCAATCAAGTCAGCTAAGTTAGCACTGTTAATTTGTAGCTTTTGTCTATAGTCAGAAATTTCCTTAATAAACCTAGGTAATTGGTTAAATGGTATTTCAGTTAATTTCATTCGTCGCTCTCCTCTATGCTAAACAGTGAATTGAATGTACTCTTAATCTGTGTTGACTTAGAGAGTTCCCAATCAAGCACTCCTAATAAGTTATTTACTTTTTGATCTACAATAGTATCTTCCATGTCAGTGTCGTCAAACGGGAGTTCTTTGAACCAACCCGGTAAATGTGTTTCGTCAGTCGGATGTGCGACGCTAGTATATCCCATCGGATTAGGTCTTACTTTGCAAACAATTACTTTCATTCCATCTACTATATTCATACTATGGTTATCACAGTTCATCTTCTTTAGTGTATTCCAGTTCATTGCTGCCCTTACGTGGCCCGGAAGATTTGCCTTACCTAACCGCGTTTCTTCTTTAGTATACTTAGTTAGATTGTTAACTCGCTTAGGCGTTCCTTTCTCCCAACCAGGTCGCTCAGTAAATTCTAATTTAAACTTCTTCACCATTTCGATAATTTGATTCTTGTCTGGATTCTTTAATACCTCAACTAATAACGTGCTTAAGAAGTCCTGTACAATTTTAGGAGTATCTGACCGTTTAAGATCTAACCCCATAGCTTTAATTTTGCCTACACTAGGAATTACATTCTTCTTTTTAGCTTCCTGTACAGTTAGTAAATCAAGCCTAGTTCCTTCCTGATCAAATATCACTACGCCATAGCGTTTCTTTTTAATGAACAGTCCTCTGGATGCTATTAATTCTCGGCCCCCGCCGATTAATAGTCCCAACGTATCCGGACAATGGAAGCTATTCTTCATGCAATCTTTAAAGCTTTCGTTAACGCTTTCTGCAAGTTGATCATAAATCTCAACGCAGATGTCCTTGCTCCATTCCATCTTCTTAGCTGCAACATCGTCCTTAATGATCGGCCAAAGACTAAAGTAACAACTATCAGTATCTCCATATATAATAGTCTGTCCACTGTGATCGTTAATTCCGGTCATTAATTCGTTTAAATATCCAGCCATATGTTTAGTAATAACGCGGCCCGTTAATGTAGTACTCTGTCCAATGCGTTCATCAAAGAACCTACAGCCAGGATTTAAAATTGCGCCGTATAAACTATTTAGATTAATCTTTTTAACGTGCTGTCGCTTGTCCCAAAATACAATATCCTCAGCGGATTTTGCAGTCTTAACATTTTTCTGTAATTCTTGTCGTTCCTTATACCATTTACCTAATAGCCCAGGAATAATTCCTTCCTTCGTGTGCGTAAAGATTGTTCCGTTTGCACTTAGTGTCCAATCGTTATTATTGTCAAACACTAACCTCCAAACATCGGCGGCTGAGTGCGAAGTTATTTCTCCATCTGCCCAGTCAATTGTAATTTCAGTGCCTACTTCTTGTTTCATTACTGCTATATATTCTAAGCTACCAAATAATCCTTCCCATGCCGCAGCAAATGTCAATCCGGAAGCCATCTTTCCTTGTATGTGCCGATCAGTCATTATAGGTCTTAGCTGGGCAACAATAGTTTCCGTAGACATGTTTAAGGCTCGAATTGCGCTAGGGTATAGACTTTTAATGTCTATGGCTCCAATCCATTCATGTATGCCCTTTTTAGGAGTTGCAACATACGCGCCCGCCGCCTTGCCGTCGTCCTCGCCCTCAATTCGTTGTGTTTTCCTATTAGGAACAACGTATCCTAAGGAATGTGCTTCGTTAATAATTGCTTGTTCAGTCACTGCTACCACACCCATTACGGTAGGTAATAGCACTGTGTTATCATGTGCAAGTTCGTTAGCCAAGTCCATAAAGCGTAATTTTTGATCTAGCTTATGAAGAATGATTGCATCCTGCCGGTTATAGTCAATAAATTTCTGGAAGTCTCTATTGTACAATTGATCTAACGTTCCTTCATATGCAACCTTACGCTCATTTAATTCGTGCTCACCAATTGCATCCAAACTCCAGGAGTGGCGTTCTTCATATGTAAATTTCCTGTAGAGTTGCATGTAATCTAAGTGTACACGGCCGACTAAATCAAACGTAAGGTTTTCCGATCCAAAACGTTTAAACATTCTTTTGCGAGGATACTCATTCCAGAGACAAAAACGTCTAGTATCGTCTTTGCTCATTATTTTATTAACCCTCATTACAGTATAAGGAATATCATATCCCTCAGAGTTCCAGCCGCTTAATACATCTGCATCTTCGATTAGCTTTAAAAATGTATCTAGCAGGGCCGTCTCGTCTGCAAAAATATAAGTATCATCAAACTTAGCAGCAATAGCTTCTGCTTCCTCTAGTGTTAATGTTGGAGGAGGTTTAGCAAGGGTTATTAGCTGCCCAGTCCAGTCTAAATAAAGACTGATTGCTGTAATCGGATTAAATGGATCATCTGGGGAAGAATATCCACGTTCCTGATCGAAATCAACCTCAATATCGAAAAAGATTGTTTGAAGTTTTGGGGCGCCAGCATTTGAATAGTTTTCTTCTAAACATCTAAATATAGGATTGATGTCGCTCTCCCATAGCTTCTTATTGTTGTGTATCTTTTGTTCCTTCCTAAACTCCTTAGAATTTTTGGAACTAAAACGCGCAACAGGATTACCGAAGATGGTTTGATGTTGGCCGTTCGGATCGTCATAATAGAAGACATACTTCGCGGGGAACTCTCTATATTCCCTGCCGTTTTTTGTCCTCTCTACTACGAAGATTTTATCGGTATCTCGTTTGAGATACGCATCAACATAACTCATCTAATGTTAGACTTTTCCAGTAACAGTTAGAATATCTTCTAATGTTTCATTGTCTTGAGTATGTTGTGTATACTGACTTTTCTGTGCAATTTTAATTGCCTTTTTAAGAATGCTCGGCTTAATTTCTAGTTCTTCTGCAACAGCCTTTACAGTGTCAGACAAACTTCCATTCAAGTCTTCAATTTCTGATAGGACTTGGATACCTTCGTTAATTAGTGTAGTTAGTTTGATTTTTTGATCCGGATTAAAACTCTTTCCCATTGTAATCTCCTTTTGTTAATTATACTATAAAACTAAACGTATATCAATAATTATCTTACTTTTTTATACGTCATAATAATGCTGACCATAAATATTGACATGCCCAATCAGCTAACATTCAACAACCATTTCAAATTTGGTTACAATGGAGAATGGTTTAACCAGCGACAATCTCCGGACGATAAATTTATTGCCAAATTTGGACGGGCTGAATCTATACTTACATTTAGTGATGCAGGGGTTGATGCCAGTCGAAAAATTGCTATGTCTACCGACAGACCAATTTATGTCTGTACCAGTGGCGGGATCGACAGTGAGATAGTAGTTAAGTTTTTCCTTAAAGCAAAGGTCAATTTCACTGTTGCTATGCTTGAATTCAAAAATAAGGAAAATGAACATGATTTGAAATATGCATATAAATTGTGTGATGCATTGGGCTTACGATATAAAAAATTCGTACTTGATGTTGACAATTGGTACAATTCTCCTGAGGCTATTGAGATTGCGAGAAGGTCAACTTCTTGTTATATTACTCAGCTTTGCCAAAGTTGGTTGCTAGCACAAATTAATGAAATAGGTGGATTTCCGGTTATGGGTACTGGTGACCCAGGAATTTATCGATCCGTTCCATCGGACTTTAGTTACACAAGATATGACTTTACTACGCACAATGCACGATTAGAAGATGATTGGTATTTGCACGTTGGGGAAGATATATCTTGTTTTGCTGGAGCGTTTTTAAAAACTGCCAACTTAGTTGGCGCACCATTTTTCTATTGTTACACACCAGAGTTGATGTACAGCTACTTAACTGATAATGTTATCGAGCAGCTTGTTAGCGATAAAACTAAGTTTAGGTTTACAACTAAAGAGAAATATGCAATTTACTCAAAGTATTTTGGATTAGAGGAGCGTCCCAAGTACACTGGGACCGAGCATCTTAAATGTTTAGAGAAAAGCAATGCAATGCTTGAACTAATTAATCCACACCCTACGCATATAGCTAGATACAGATATAGATACTACGATTTACTTTCCCTTCTTAACCCGGCCCCTGAAAGTAGCCGGTAGTCCCTGCATGTCTGGCTTGTTAAACCAAAGCTGAAACCATTCTTGTGTACCGGGCTGTATCTTTTGTTCTTTAGCTATAGTATGCTTCTCGTTTGCGTTTGTTACTTGCGATTGAAATGTACTAGAGCCAACCTGTTTGCCAGATTTATCTGTAACTCCTGACAGTAATTTTAGTCTTTCTAAATCATCCATAATATATCTCTTTAATAATAGTGCGTCCACATAAGTTTTAATCTTTCTACTTCTCTTTTTATTTCTAAATCTTCTAAGTAAGCAGCAAACCACGAACGTCCTTTTTCATAGTAGTGCCATTCTCTTGCAGGATCGAAGTCGTTGTATAAGTAGTGATTTGAATCCATATATTTCTTATACGCAGTTTCGAAGTCCAGTCTGCCCATTTTTTTAAGCATATGGCTGGTTAGAAGTATGTAGCCTTTAATCTACTTGGTTTTTGTGGGTCTCTGTATACGGTAATGTTAATTCGATCGGACACCGGTTCCGAATCGGCAGGAAGGTCGTCGCGCATAGATTCAAATCCAAAGTAAACTCCTAACTTTTTACCAGCTACTTGTTTACCGTTGATAGTAAGTCTAGTGTCTTGCCTCGAAACAATATCAATTATTTCACCTCCAGGACCTGGATATTCTCCTGTAGTGAATATTTTTTGTAACCTACCCCAGTCTAATTCTTTATCTTCAATAGGCGCCATACGCTTATGATTATATTCTTCTTCTGCTCGTCGTTGCTGACGTTGTAATGTTCTAAGTTTGCTGACTTTTTGTGCATCAGTGTCTGGAATAACTTTCTTCTTTAACGATCCACCGGGACCTTTAACCCATACTGTTCTTTCTTCTTCTACGGATTCCCTAGTCTTGCCAGCTTCAAAATCTTTTTGACGTAATTCCGAAGGAGTTAACATCTTTGGTTCACCCCCTACCGCCCCGCTCGCCGGTGCCGGTGGCGCTGCTACTGCTACTGGTGCTGCAACTTTCTTAGGACGCTTGATCAATGTAATAGGTTCTTGTGTCTTACTATCAGTATCATGTTTACCAACAGTAAATGATAGTACAACTTTGTCTCCCTTATTCCCTAGCTTGTTTCCGAAGTAAAGTAATTCTTCTGCGTTAGGAGTAACAAGTTTGTTGATATAATAATCACCAAATTGTCCGGAGCGTGGCCCGAACGACATTAATATTTCAGCAGCTTGTCCTTTAATCCTATCGCCCACATTGCCTAAATGTTTGCTAGGAATTCTATTAGCTGCGGCTTGTTGTTTTTGTAACGCTTCGTCGTTTTTACCTTGAGCTAAAGTATTAATTAATGTCGTTGCTGCACTAGCATCACGTTCCCATTCTAATTTGGTTCCAGCAGCGTCGACGGTAGTACCTGACTTCATGTCGCCCTTAAATTTTAGTTTATATTTTGCTGCTACACCATATTCATCTAGTACGAACATCCATTGTATTGGTCGATTTCCTCTTCCGCCATACTGACTCCAACGCATGTAGCCACTTGGTGATATTACTCGTTGTCCTGGAACAATAGTAACACCAAAGATACTTAGTAGAAACGCAGCATCATCGCGAAGGTCACCCGAATATGAACCGCCAGTTAGTTGGCTATTAAAACTAGGTAATGTCCAGCCCCATTTTTTATGTAAAAACTGCTGTTGCTTATAGCTTTTATAGATTCCATTATTATACTTTGCTAACGAATTTAGGTTTCTATAATTTTCTGAGTCGCCCTCACTAGTCCATTCAAACTCCATTGCGTGGCCGACATTGCCGGCCTCAAACATGTCATTAACGTACATTATTCTTCGTGTCCTGCTTGAGTCATACTTCCGATTTGATCTGCTACCATCATCTGTTGCTCTAACTTATAAACATATCTCTTAGCATGAGCAAGCTTATCGAATGTTTTAACATTCCTGCGTCCGTTAGTATACAAATAAAATTTGTTTGAGTCATCGGTTTTAATTTCTACTTCGACTTCTTCAAAATCAGGACCGATTGTGTCTTGGAACACTACTTGCGCATTAGCTGCGGTATCAAATCCTATAATAGGCTGTTCGCCTTTTTTAATTACAACAGCTTGTTTAGTAAACAGTCCGCTGGAATTGATTGCTCTTAGAACTTTTCCTGCTGCGTGAATGTTGTGTGCGACAATATTCTCGCCGTCGTAGTGGTAATCTTCGCCTTCGGATCCGGCATCACCGTTGTCTAGAACCATTCTAAGTGCTTCTTCGTTGGAATTCTTTACTTCAGGTTTCTTGGCCTCTTGTGTGTTAAGGTTACCTTCTCTCGTAAGTTTACGGTTAGGAAGATCTGCAATACGCCCAAATCCAATTCGTTTCTGTTTTCGTCGAGCAGCCATGTATCCTTTTATATAGGCATCTCTTAATTCTGGTTGAGAATGGTCATACGGATTTTTAAATTTGAGATCCATAGCATTTTCCCATCCTTTTATCTGCGCCAATTCGGCTGGGGTATGCTTATATTTTGTACCAAAGGTAGCCTCGCCTACGGGTCTTTGATTATGATCCAACGAAATACCAAAATTGATTAACATTTCTGGAGAAATTTTATTTAAAGGAACAATTTTTCCATAACCAACCTCAATCTTAGCTTTTGTTGCGTCTGCAATGTTTTTGAATGGCCCAGCTACAATTTCATGCTTATCAATTATTGCAAAATCATTTGGATAACCAACGCTTGCTGACCTCGAATACACGCCCGCCTTCGGCGGGGCGTTTATCGCCCATGCGTGGCCCATGGCGCGTAGGGCGCGACCGTCCGAGCCCCTCGATTCGGACATTTTTTCTGTTACGTCTTCACCAAGACGTTTAAATCCAAAGCTATCGACAATGTAAAGGGCAGTACCAACTCGTACAGCATCACCCATACTCATTGAGGTGTGGCCTGTGCCCGACCGTTCGATCATTCCTCGTGCCTCACCCTGCGGGCTCCAATTTTCGCCTTGCATCATCATATAAATGTCTTCTAAATCGGAAGTATTAAGGGTTCCGATCATCGAATGTGTTTTGCCAATAGTTTCTGCCGAAGGCATTAGTTCGGGTCTCTTTTCTTCTATCCAACTTGGCCCCATCATAAAATCTCTACTGTATTCTTGTTTCCAATACCATACCTCAGAGTTTCCTGGGGCATATTTTGGTCCAGCGTCGGATAATTGTCTATAGCTAGTAGGCTTATTAACATCAACTTCTTTAACATAGTCATTCCACTGTCTGTGCATAGAACGAACTAAATCTTCCTCTACTCCGTCTTCGACAGCAATGTCTCTAATTGATTCTTTACCATCCGGGTGTCTAATCGACAGTGTAGTTCTACCTTCTGCTGTTTTTACTTTGTAAACTTGGGAACCATCGTGTTCAATAGTTTCGATTACTTGTTCAATATTGTTCCTGTGCTTTGCTTCCATATTAAGGTTACCAAACTGTCCATCGTCTTTGTCAAACGCATCGGAATTGTGAATGTAGTTTAAATAGTCGTCTGAATTTTTAAATAGCACTCCAGAATATTCCGGATTGTTGGAATCGGGATCACTTTTTGCTTCATCCGGTCCCCAATGTCCGTATAAGTCTCCGTGCTCATCTTGAGCATACGCATAATTCCATATGTCATCTGGACTTGGTCCATTTTCTACGTCGGCTGCAACCCGAGTTTGCAACCCTCTTGCCTGAACTGCACGATCCCACATTTGTGGATCATTAAATTCGTAATCTTTAAGTAGTTCAGGAGCTTCTTCTACTTTCTCATCTTCGTCGTGTTCATATTCATCGAAGTCTATAGCTTCGTCGTCGGATGTATTGTAACTGCCGTCGGAATTAAAGCTTCCTAGTTTTCTAGTCTCATGCATGCCGTGGTCATCATGCTCTTTCTTGCCATCTTCATAACCAGTCTGGTATTCTCGATTCTTCATGCCGTAGTCCTGAGGTTTACGTTTAAAGCCATCTTTGTAACCTTGTATATATGCGTTGGATTTATCTGTCTTTTCAACAGACTCTTCATAGCCACTGCTACCGTAGTCGCCATAATCTTCATCGGTTCCTAATCCTGCCGACGCCATACCGGAATCAAAATCACCATCCATGCTATCGTCGTAATCCTGGGGAGCACTTTCATCTTCGACGCGAACTTCAGGCATTTGAATTCCTGGATGATTCATTAAGACGTCTTCTACTCTATTAACGTCAATTTGGTCATATACTACTAAAGAACCGTTTTCAAAATGTGCATCAATATGATGTTGGTCGAGGATAGTTAATATTTTACCTTCGTAACCTTCGTTTAAAGATTTCTTTTTACCTTCGAATAGGTTTACAAATTTACGGATTATTTCAGGATTCATTCATCGGTCCTCAATTGGTGTACTAACATGTCAAGTTTTTCAAGTGCGTTAAGAAATACAATTCTTTCTTTTTTGCTGCCATGAAGAAGAAAAATAGATTCTTTAAAGTTATCAATTAACATGTGCATTTCTTGGATGACGTCTGCCCGAGTATCCACTGGAATGTTGCGTGGGGTTTCGACGACGTCTTCTTCACCAACTAGTCTACCTCTAAACGGGTGGCCCTTGCCGGTGTTTTTAGCTTTTTCTTTACCCTTAACTTGCCCACTAGGCGCTTTTGGTTGGGAATATTCTAGTAGAACTTTAAGAGATCTCTTAATATCATCCATTGTTTTAAGACCTTATTTAATATTTATAAAATTTCAAACTTTCCTGCATCATCTATAGCAAGTGGCTGTTTATCTACTGTCGTGTTCACAAGTGAATAAATTGCAGTGCCTTTGCTGTCTAAATCTTCTATTTTCACCTTGTGTTCACCCTTTTCTAGGCGTACTTCGCATCGTTCTCGGATGAATTGTGTCGCATTGTCCCACACATAGTCCCGTTCGGCCATTAAGTCGTTATCTACATAGATTCTATAGCGCGGTGTAGGATGTACATCTACTTTGGTTTTGTTACACATCAAATCAAATTCAATTACATATACTGGATTGATTTCCATAATTATTCCTTATTTTGAATGTCGGCAAGAGCTTTTATTTTATTGACAATCGAACCCTTTGTCAAATGATGATAGACGTTGCTTGCATCACCACGCTCTAACATTGTAGTTAGAATGTGCATTTCCTTTACTACATTTCTTATTAGCGTATCTTGCGTCCAACTGCCGGTTCCGCCTTGCGGTACAATTCTATCATCACCTTCGGTCATGTCTGTTACTCCCATTTTACGTCGTAATTCGTCATACATTTTCTTTTTAAGGTTATTATCTTTACTAGGCACACCGCTAGCAAATGATTTAAAGTTTCCTTGCACTGCTAAATCTCTAAGTTTTGATGCACTCATCCCCGACATAGCATCACTGTCGGGATCACGTTCTCCGGCACTAACCATCTTCACTCCGCCGGGAAAATTGAAAGGAATAATCCCTTCTTTAGTAGGCTTACCGTTGTAAGAATTAATAATATCTTGGAACGTTTTTATTCTGTCACTGCCTACTACAAAATATACTTGTTCGTATCCTTGTGCAGTGAGCCAATTTAACGCATCCACGGGTGTTTTCACCTCAGGCTTGTCTACTACGCTCTTTGTACCTAATAGGTTTTGTACGAAATACTTCTTCGACTTAAATCCCAACGGATTCTTTTTAGCATCTTGTGTTTGGCTTAGGAATAGATGTACATCTGCGTTAGTTTGTCCAGCTAGCTTTTGCATTTTGTCGAACAGATGCTTATGCGCTACAGTAGGAGGATTCATCCTACCGAAGGTCATTACAGCAATTTTATTTGTGGCCTCGGCTATTTTCATTATAGTGTAATATTACACTATATTTATTCTTTTCTAGGTTGTTTGTCCGTTTTGAAGTTCGGGGTCGTATCTAATAGCTTTGTAACCTTACCAGCATCCACTGTTACGTTAGAAACAGGTACTCCGGCATTAGCGGCATTTGCGGCCTGTGCTGCATTAAATTTCTCAGCTAAATCTTTGTGGTGTTTGATTGCGTCTTCACCTAAGAATGAATATGTGCCTTGGTGATCTAGGATAACTTCCTTATGCACCCATACCTTATTGCCCATTTTACGCCATCTATAGCAAAATGTCCAATCCTCACTTAGATAGTTTTTGTGTTCGTCGATCATAGTGTCAAACAAGTCATACATGTGTGGCTCGTACTGCTTACCGATACCAATGTTGTCATTGTATTTTAGTTCTGGCATCTTTGCAATCATATCTGTTATTACGTGACGTTCGATTAACATGAATCCAGTCCCTGCCGTACTAACTTCTTCCAACGGACCTTCTCTAGAAGGATTTGGAATTGAATTAATAACAAATCTAGGCGGAACACACTTCATTGGATATAAGCCACAAATCAAATCCTTCTTAGTTTGTAGCATTAGCGGAATATACTCTGGCTTCCATCTAATGTCTGCATCAATAAACATTAGGTGGGTGGCGCTTTCGTTAAAAAGGAACTTTGATACTAAGTTATTTCGACCTCTGGGGATTAAACTTTCGTTTACCATTGTGTCTACTGTCCAATTTATTCCCCATTTTTGGGCAACTACAGCAAACTTCAATAAACTCATAAAACAAGCTTCAAAAATTTGCCCGCCGTAACATGGGATAGCTATGTAAACGTGAACCTGTTTATTTGCTAGCGTTGGTTGTGGTACTGAAGGATTAATTGATGGATCTAACAGCGGACTTACTTTTGATTCTTTCTTCATCTGGAAGTATTCCTTTCTTCTTCTTATTTAATCCTTTTGTACTAACGTATAAATTTTCCACTTCCCGCCAACAACAAGTTGAAACCATGACAATGTGGTGTCATCTTTTATTCTTATCCGCATACCCTCTATCCAATCGCCGCCGATTAGGTTTGATTCTACCGGGTCAGTTTTGTGTTTAGTATGTCGGGTGGCTTCGCAGTCACAGTTTGTAATGAAATTTCTAAGAGCTTGAATTTCGAAACGTGACCAAAGTTGCCAATGTGAATGAGCAAGATATTTGTAATCACGGGTATTTTTAACAAGCAGAGTATTTGGTTCAATGGCCGCTGCCCCAGGTTCTGTAATAGAAATTATCCTGCCCTTAAAGATGCTTGGCAGTTTCTTTAAGAGAGTTAAACATTCTTCTTCATTTTCAAAAAAGCAATGTACTGTAGATCTATAAATGGATGTTTTACAATTACTAACTAATCCTAACAATCGCGCCAAATTAATAATAGTATCATATTCTTCTTTCGAGTCACCGTACGCAGCGGAAAACTTTTGTCTTATGCTTTTTCTGAAATCGATCATGCTTTCAATTTCTGCCAGACAGTTAGGCAGACTGAAGTCATTGCCAAATCGTCTGCGCCTATACGAGCCAAGCAGAAACGCGCCGTGCACCTGAAATGAAATCCTATACAAATACTTGTTGAATAAAAGTCGGTTAGTACTCTTAACTTCAAATAATTGTAGAGTCTTCTGTCGAAGTATTTTTCTCGCTTTCTGTATGAATGGTGTCGTCATTTTGTACTATAGTAAATGTAAATTTATCTTCTTTCTTATCGAAGTCCACTAAGATAATAGATTTATTCGGAATCTTCTCGAACAGAATCTTTTTACTCAACGGAGTCTTTAGCTTTTCATTAATAATTCTTGCAAGTGGTCGCGCTCCCATTTTATCATCGTACCCTTGTTCAGCCAGCGCATCAATTGCATTTTCTGTGCAGCGAATTTTAAGATTACGTTGCGACAGTAGCTCGTTAAGCTCGTTGATAAATTTATTTACTACTTTCTTAATCGACAACGTGTCAAGCGTATCAAATCTAATAATTCCATCTAACCTATTTCTAAATTCCGGCTTAAAGAAATTATTGACTTCTTTCTCATACTCTCCGGTCTTATTTAAAGACCCAAAACCAATTGCATTTTTCTCAGATGCTTCTGCACCTAAATTACTGGTTAAAATAACCATGCAATTTCGACAATCTGCTTTCTTACCATTGCTTGCTGTTACTATACCTTCATCCATAATTTGTAGCAAGATGTTAACTACATCTGGATGTGCCTTTTCGATCTCGTCAAATAATATAACACTATGCGGATTCTTTTCAATATCGCTAATTAGCAGTCCGCCACCTAAGTTACCGTCATCATATCCTACATATCCTGGAGGAGCACCAATTAGTTTAGCAACGGTATGCTTTTCTTGATATTCGCTCATGTCATATTTCAACAGCTTCATGCTTAATTGCGCGGCCAGCAATTTAGATAATTCTGTTTTACCTACGCCCGTCGGGCCCAAGAATAAGAAGTTAGCTAACGGTTTGCCGATTGTCTTTAATCCAGCTTTTGCAATGTAGATCTTGTCTAGGACTTTATCTACAACATGATCCTGCCCGTATAACTTAGACTTAATACTTTCCTCAATAGTAACAGTAACAGTATCCGCCTTTGTTGTTAGCTGATCTAATGGAATTTTGGTTTGCTTACTAATAATTTCTAAGATATCGGCTTTCCTAACAGTAAAGTTAGCATTCTTAATCTTTTCCTTAGCACAGGCCATGTCAATCATGTCAATTGCTTTATCCGGTAGTTTCTTGTCCTGAATATATCTAATGCTAAAGTCCACCGCTGCATCAATCGCAGCCTTTTCAATTTTTCCACCGTGGAATTTCTCGTAGATTGGTTTCAGACTAAGAAGAATTTTTCTAGTTGTATCTCTATCGGGCTCGTCAATTGTTAGTCTATAAAATCTACGCATTAGCGCACGGTCTTTTTCAAAGCTACCGACATATTCTTCCCAAGTAGTGCTAGCAATTACTTTGATCTGTCCTCTCGTTAATGCAGGCTTGATCATATTGGCAAAGTCCACACTGCTACCAGATCCTGATCCTGCGCCGCGCATTTGGTGAGCTTCGTCTACGAAAAGAATGCATTTACCTTTGGAGGTAAGAGCTTTTAGTACGTCTTTTAGTTTTTCTTCAAACTCACCTCTGTACTTACTTCCCGCTAACAACGATCCTACATCCAAGTTAAAGAGTTCAAACCCTTTAAGGTAGTCTGGAACACGATCAGCTAAAATTTCTAATGCAAGTCCTTCGACAATTGCAGTCTTACCTACTCCGGGATCGCCAACTAGTAGGACATTACTCTTATTCTTTCTTCCCAATGTTTGGACAATCTCATGTAGTTCTAACTCACGTCCAATTACAGGATCAATTTTGCCATCCTTCGCTAAGGCGGTAATGTTAGTGCAATATTCGTCTAACACCACGTCGGCTTTTGATCCCGTCATATTCTCTTTTCCGCTTAATTGGTTTTCGTGAAAATGTTTTACAATATCGGCCTTGTCAATGCCATACTTCTGGCAAAAGTACAAGGCATAGGTTTTGTCTTCACCCATTAAGCTTAAAAATAGATCGATGGGAAGTACTTTAGCTCTACCGTTAAACAATACTTGTGCAAATGCTCGATTAAACACTCTATCTATTGTGTTAGTCTTCTTAGGCAGGTATTCGAGTGTATACTTAGAATACTTGGCCTGCCCTTCTAAATAAAGCTTGATGTCAGTTTCCAATCCTTCGGAGTCGGTGCCAAACTCTTTAAGGAATAACTTAAAATTTTTGTTTGACAGTAACCCCAATAATAAATGTTCGACAGTAAAATATTCGTGTTGATAATATCGAGCATAATCAAATGCACTGTCGATGATTGACTGTGTTTCTGGATTTGGCTGTATCATTCTATTATCTCCGATGGGGTTGATTCAACTATTGCTTGCTGCTGTCGTTTATACTGATCTGCACGCCAAAGCATTGTAATTCCAAACAAATGATCATACTCGTGTTGAAAACACCTAGCAGCTAGTCCGTGTAATAGTTCTTCTTTTATTTCTCCTGAAGCATTGAAATATTGAACTGTAACACTAGTCGACCTGTGTACAGGAGCCGTACGATCTGGATAACTCAAACAGCCTTCTTCTTCTACGGCTGTTTGCTCTGAAAATTCTTTTATGCTAGGATTAAAAACATTACGACGCACACCAGCAACTTCCATTACAAATACTTGTTCTCTGAGACCGACTTGGTTTGCTGCTAACCCAATGCCTCCATTCTTTTTCATAAATTTAAACATGTTATCAGCTACAATTTTATTAGCAACAGGGAATTTAAAGCTGATAGGCTTGGTTGTGAACGCTAATGTTTTAGATGTTAGTTTCATTGTCATAATATTTATTCATCCTTGAATTGTGGGGAGTTTATTTCTTTGATCATTGCCAGTTGTTTTTCGTTTAAATCCTTAGGTATTGTAATCTGCACCAGCAATTTCAGATCTCCTCGGTGTTTATCAGATACTTTAACGCCTTTACCTTTTAATGAAAGCCCAGTACCAAATTGTGTGCCCACCGGAATCATTACATCGTATGTGCTGTCGTCATAATTTTTAAATTGAACTATAGATCCAGTTAATGCATCCCACACCGAAATATCAATTTTAGAACAAAGTACATTAGATTGCTCTAACCAGAAGCCGTTTGGCATTGAAATTCTAAATTCAACAAGTAAATCTCCTGTCGGAATATTGTTAATTGCATCATCTCCTAAGCCGGGATATTTTGTCCTCGGGGGATTGCTAAGTGATTTGGGATAATGTACTTCTATTTGTTTCTCTGTATGTTTGCTGGTCTTATAAGATAGAACTTTTGTTTTCGGTTCTAATAACTCTTTCAGTTCAATTTGAATAGTTAATAAAATATCTTTATTTTTAGGTTTATGTCTAGATACTTTTTCCTCAGTAAATCGCCTAAATAACGCGTCCATCATTTCATCTCGAAGGTCTCCAAAATTTGCGCCATGTATTTGATAAGAACCAGAGCTAGTCCCGTGCTTCCGTTGCATATCGTACTTGGATTTCTTACTGATGTCGCTCAATGTATCGTGTGCTTCATTAATTTCCTTGAACTTTGTTTCGTTGCCCGTTTCTCTATCTGGATGATGCGTCATAGCCAATTTTCGGTAAGCTTTTTTGATGTCTTCAGCCGTAGCGGTATCAGACAAACCCAAAATTTGGTAATAGTCCTTCATTAATGAATTATAAAGCCAATACCGTTTCTAGTCAAATCTATTACTTTTGATCTAGTTGCTTTCTCTCGTAGTATTGTTTTAATGCGGCAATGATTGCTCGCTGTTGTCTAATATACCGTCTAAGTTCTGCAGTATTCAAACTTAAAACTTGGTAACCTTCACCGGTTAATGCAAATAGGACAACTGAGCCGCCCCGTTTTTCCATTTCTCTTACTTTATCTTCAAAATTATCTTTGGTAATGATGTACCATTCCATTGCAATTTGTTGTGCTGGTTCTGGCTCCGGAAGTAGCAGTGGAGGTTTATCAACTATTTCTGGTTTGGTAAAAACGTGATCTATTCCGCCGCATCCAGCCAAAAATAATGTCATTAAAATTGCAGCAATTATTTTCATGGCTCAACCTTTAACATATTCCCGCATACAGAATTTTTAACTTTGCCAGCACGTTCGTCTGCAGTTAACGGAGATCCAGTTGCAATTTCATTGCATCGAAGAGCATCTCGTGTCGCGTTATTAACAATGTTTTCCACTAGCCCAGGCTTCCTTACAGCTATGGAACTAAAATCTCTCTTCTTTCCTAATTTATTTTGGGTAAATGTTTTAGCTAGTTCTGCGCGTTCTTTACTTGCATCAGACAATTCTCTAAACAATTCTATTCTAACCTTTGCTGCTTGCTTCATATCGTCGTCTAGCTTTTTAATTTTCTTTGCTTGTGCTTCTTGTGCTTCTTGCATTTTAATTTGATTAGCTTCAGCAACCTTTAAATCACTACGCAAACTTAGAACATAAAAATATCCACTAACACCAGCAGCACCAACAATAAGGGCCACAATCAAATAAATTTGAATCATCCCACGTTGTTTAGTAAACATTATTTGGTTCCGCTCAGTATCCGCCATCCGTCTGTCCAATCATTAATTGGAGCTTTTGATTCTACCGGAAGTTGGGCCATTGTTTTCATTGCATCAATATCATCGGTATTAGGATATCTTTGCAAATATTCCTCGGGTGTTAGAGGTATTTTCTGTTCTAATTCTTCTTTCGTAATAGGATACTTTTTGATACTCTTACCATAACGGAATCTCAAATCTTCAACATCTATATCTGTTAGGTTACTCATTTCTCTTGTAATCTTTAAGATTTGCTCGACAACTTTAGGACTGCGCTCTAACTCAACAAACACAAGGTAGTCGCCGTCGCCGCCAATGTCGCCGCTACTAACATCGGCGTCTAATACAAACTCATATCCTTTTTCGAAGAAATCGGAAAGATCAAGTCCGGGTTCTTTATTCATAGTTTTAAAACTAACAACTACAATATCTTCATCCCTGCCCATCTTGCTTTTAAATTCATCAATGTGGACACGATCAGAAACTGTGTCTTTTAAGTCAGCATTTTGTAGGCCTTCTCTTAATGCTCGTTTCATATTAAAATTGTCCTTGCTGTCCTGGTGAATTTGGCGGAGCGACTGGCATTCCTGACTCTGCATCGTTCTCCATGTTATCGTT